>Ga0209777_10000107_pt1 | contig 138100 bp, 130 predicted proteins | sample FrelakmetHBP12HB_FD_187147 | JGI IMG/M metagenome (GOLD analysis project Ga0209777, IMG submission 187147) | Freshwater lake sediment microbial communities from the University of Notre Dame, USA, for methane emissions studies -HBP12 HB (SPAdes)... | ecosystem: Environmental > Aquatic >... | reverse complement strand
TAAAATGGTCTAAAATGGTTTTTATTCTTCTTTTATCTATTGGAGCTTGATTTGGGCCTGGTTCGTAGGCAAATCCTGACCGCGCTGAAAGCCGGCAAATCACGGGGTTCCATCAAAGCCGGATGGAAGTAGTTATTCCCATAAGCCGTTGAGGCTACACTTAGCCCATCTTGAAAGTCAAGGCACACAGAAGGGCTAAAAACACATATGAGCCTCAAAACTGCCCCTAAACCCGAAAACAAGAATTATGACCACTTTACACCAATTTCGGGACAAGGCAGCGCGCTATGCCGAATTTAGGGCAAAAATGCTTCGCGCCAACATGGGCAGAGATTCGCGGACTAACAATCTCTTCAACAGTTATGACTATCTGTTATTTTGCGATCGCCAGCTTGACCCTATTCTCTCAAAAAAAGCCTTGAAGTCTTTGAGTTGCAATTTTACCGAATGACTCTACCTGGGCGTAGGTGTTTAAATAAAGGCCTGAAAATGTTAAGCATTGAAATGAAAAAAGGGAAAGCTCTTGCACTTTTGTCGGGCGGTTTGGACAGCACGTTAGCGGTGAAGCTACTTCTTGAGCAAGGCATAAGCGTTGAGGCAATAAATTTCGTGTCTCCCTTCTGCCTTTGCGGTAAAGGTGGATGTGGAGCTTCAGGAGTGGCAGAGAGATTTCACATACCCTTGAAAGTCGTCAGTGTGGGCGAGGACTACCTGAGAGTAGTTAGAAAACCGAAGCATGGTTACGGAAAAAACATGAATCCCTGCATCGATTGCAGAATCTTCATGCTAAAAAAAGCCAAGAAATACGCACGAGAAACTGGAGCTTCGTTCATCTTCACGGGCGAAGTGCTGGACGAGAGACCGATGAGCCAACACTTTAAGGCCCTGAAAATGATAGAAGAGGAAGCAGGGCTGAAAAACAGGGTATTGAGGCCCTTGTCAGCGAGACTGCTTCCCGAAACGTCCATTGAAAAAAGAGGACTCGTAGACCGCCACAAGCTCTTGGATGTTCATGGCAGGTCGAGAAAGAAGCAGATTGAACTCGCCAAAGTATTCAGCATAGCAGATTACCCGTGCCCAGCAGGAGGTTGCCTACTCACCTACAAAGAATTTGCAGACAAGGTGAGAGATCTATTCAAGTACAAGAAACGAGTCGCTCTGAAGGACATAGCCCTGCTGAAACTGGGCAGACATTTCCGATTCACGAAGAACAAGATAATCGTTGGCAGAAACGAATCTGAAAACAAAGCTCTCGTCCGAATGAAATCGCCGAGCGACTACTACTTTGAAGTTCCGAACTGCGGCAGCCCAATCACGATTCTTCAGGGAACAAAAACGAAAGAAGCTATCGAGAAAGCAGCAAGCCTAACAGCCTACTATTCGGACGAAAAAAGCTCTGAAGTCTTGGTAAGATTTGGAAAGGACAGCTTAAACAAGGCGACGAAGGTGGCCAGACTGAGCAAGGAAGAAGTGGAAAAGCTGAGAATCACGTAAAAAAAGGAACTGCACGCGGGTAACAGCGCTCTGGCTTTTAATGTGAAGTGCGCTATCTATAGAATGTATGTCGTCAGCCGATGTTGCAGTCAGCGTGTTTCGCGAATTGAAGAACGAGGACTTCAGAGTCCTCCAAGCTATAGAAACGGCCATGAGCGAGCATGAATTCGTTCCCAAAGAACAAATAGCAAGATTCACCAAGCTGGACTTGGCACGGGACACGGACTTTCGGATAAACCGCCTCAGCAGACTAGGGCTAATCTACCGAATGCGGGGGGCCTACACAGGCTACACTCTCAACTACGCTGGTTATGATTGCCTCGCGATAAACGGTTTGGTCAAAGCCAACGTGCTTGAGGCTTTCGGCAAGTCGCTGGGCGTGGGCAAGGAAGCTGACGTTTACGACGCGCTGAACCCCAATGGCGAGCGCATAGCAGTGAAATTTCATCGCTTAGGCAGAATCAGCTTTCGCCAAATCATCAGAAGAAGAAGCTATTCGACACAACGCAGTGCAAGTTGGCTTTATCAGTCTAGGCTTGCGGCAGAAAGGGAATACCAGGCCCTGCAATTCCTTTTCCCGTACCACATAGCCGTTCCTGAACCGATAAGCCAAAACCGCCACGTCGTAGCCATGGGGATGATTGAAGGCGCAGAACTCGCAGAATACAAGGAAATACCCAGACCGGACAAAATCCTGGGAGAGATTCTCCGCAACGCACGCAAAGCCTACCTGAAGGCAGGCATCATCCACGCCGATCTGAGCGAATACAACATCATCTTGAAACCCGATAGACACATACTGATAATTGACTGGCCCCAATACGTCACCAAGGAACATCCAAACGCCGAAGAGCTGCTAACACGCGACGTTCAAAACATTCTGCAATACTTCAAGCGCAAGCACAACCTCAATGCTAACCTTAAAGAAACAATAGAATACGTCACTGGAACTAGAAGGACCGCTACCTTACAGGCACGTCCAGCATGATGTAGAGGACGTTGTTTCCCCGCAGCAAAACATTCCCATAGTTTGTTATCAGCTGGTCATCCTTAGACTCTGTGGCTCCTTCCAAAAGAATGTTCATGTGGCCATCGCACTTAATCATCTTGCCTTTGTATTCGCCGCCATTTTTCAGCACCACGGCAATTCCTGCGTTCAACTGCTTGACAAGAACGTTCAACGGCTTCTTGCTAGGCTCCATTAAAGCACCCTAATCCAGACTTAATTACACAATACCACGAGCCAACACATATAAAAGTCTTGTGAAAATGAATCCCCCCATTTCAAAAGCATCTTCTCTATTAACACAAGAATTGCCCAGATTTCGAAAAACTGACTTTTCTACATGATTGAGCTCCGAATGCCTTCGGTCCTGATCACTCATCATAGTGTGCAATCGAGGTTCTTGCGCAAACTATAAGCAGAGTTGATGCGTTGTTGAGAGTGGAGGACTTCAATTGCGGTATGAGATAAAGTATAAACCCTCTTATTCAATGCTTGTCGTGAGCTTGGAACAGGGCGAGACGATAACAGCTGAGGCCGGTGCGATGACTTACATGGACCCGGGCATAGAAGTGCATACCCGCAAGAGAGAGAAAAGCCTTCTTGGCAGCTTAGGTCTGGCGCTCGTTGGAAGACAGTCTTTCTGGGTCAACGATTACACAGCGACGCAGGGACCTGGAGAATTGGGACTCGTTTCTGCCCCGGTAGGCGATATTGAGATGCTTGAAATCAAACCTGACCAAGGCTACGTGATGCAGAAAGCCGCCTACGTAGCTTCGACGCAAAGCGTGGACTTGGACGTTCAGTGGGAAGGCTTCACGAACGGACTGTTCGGTCAAGGTCTCTTCATGATAAGAGTCACAGGCACTGGAAATCTCTTCATAAACACTTTCGGAGCCATAGACAAACACACGCTTAAAGCTGGACAGTCAATGATAGTTGACAACTTCCACCTCGTGGCCTTCAGCAGCACATGCAGCTACAAAGTCACAAAATTCGGCGGACTGAAAGAAACCTTACTGGGTGGAGAGGGACTGGTAACAAACATCACAGGACCAGGGGACATCTATATACAGACAAAGAACCTTAAGGAATTCGTCGATTGGCTCTGGACGCTGCTTGAACCCAGAGTACAGTCAAGAGCACGCTGAGACCCGTCATTCCCTGTTTTTTTGCGTGAGGCTAGATGACGAAGCGGTCAGAAATTCTCGAGAAATTCACAGCGAGACTCCCCCATCGGGCTGGAGACCTTCATTAACATAAAATTTAAGTGAACGCTCACATGCTACAAAATGATGAAAAATGAATATAGTTGTCGTGGACCACGTTTATCTCGAAGAAGAGCACATTAACAAGTTACGATCACTCGGCAACCTCAGGATTTCCAAACGGCCACCTAGATCAGCTGATGATTTGAAGCGGAGAATAACAGGTGCCGACGTCGTAATAGTTGGATGGAGCAAATTGAGCAGAGATGTCATGAACTCCGCTGAGAAGCTCAAGATGATTTCGATATGGGCAACCAGCTGTCATTACGCGGACATTCAGGCAGCGAAAGAAAAGGGAATTACTGTCACACATGTTCCGGGCTATGCCACGGAAGCCGTTGCTGAACACTCCTTCGCTTTGATGTTGGCAGGGGCCAGAAAACTGCTCTTGGCTGATAAACACGTGAGAAGAGGGGGTTTTGATTGGAGACCGTTTGGGGGCGTCGAACTTCGCGGGAAAACTCTGGGAGTCATCGGCACTGGCACAATCGGCTGCCGAGTCGCAGAGATATCCAAGGCTTTTGAAATGCAGGTTTTGGGCTACGACAAGTACCCGAATGTTAAGAGAGCCAAGGAGCTCGGAATGGATTACGTGGATCTCCCGACACTGCTTAAGAAGAGTGACTTCATAACGCTACACGTCACGTTAACACCTGAGGCAGAGAGGCTTCTCGGTGAAAAGGAGTTCGAAACCATGAAAAAAGGTGCTGTCATAGTCAACACATCGCAGGGAAAGGTAATCGACGAGAAAGCTATGATAAAGGCTTTGAAATCGGGCAGAATATCTTATGCAGGACTCGATGTTTTCGAAGAGGAGCCTCCAGATAAAAACAACCAGCTGTTCGCCTTGGGTAACACGGTACTCTCGCCTCACGTAGGATTCCACACTGTTGAAGCCGTTAAGAGATGCACTGACATCTGCATCGACAATGTCGTTAAGTTCTTGGAGGGCCATCCTCAGAACCTTTGCTAGCGCGGCAAGGGCATGTTTTCAGAATGAAAAAGGTGAGTTCGGATGAATTTAACCAAAGAAGAAGAAAAAATGCTTAATGGGGAACTGGGACAAGGAACAAAAAGAGCGATGGAACTGCTTGTAGCCATAGGAGACGCATACGACGCTGAAAAAATGATTCCCATCAGCCGTGCACACGCTGCTTCAAGCGGCCAGGAAGGAGACCTGTACTTCGTCGAGCTATTGGCAAATGGAGGTGCTGAGTGCCGAGTTCCAACCAGCACAAATCCAGTGTACGACATCGAGTTTTTCCACAAATTGTTCGAAATTCCGGGCGACGAAGCTGAAGTAGCCCGGAGAGTTATGGAGGCCTACAAGAAAGTGGGCGCCATTCTAAGCTGGAGTTGCCTACCGTACCTGACAGAAAACATTCCTCTGTTCGGTGAAACCGTGGCTTTCTCCGAATCAAGCGCCACGCCCTATGTAAACTCTGTGATCGGAGCAACAACCAATCGAGAAGCAGCTCAGAGCGCGCTTGCAGCGGGAGTTGTCGGCAAGACCCCCAGATACGGGCTGCACATAAAAGAAAATCGAAAAGGCACGGTCCTAATCAAGGTTGAGGCAACTTTGAGAGACAGCTTCGACTACACTCTTTTGGGCCAGGTCGTTGGGGAGCAGATAGGTTACGGAATCCCTGTGTTAACTGGCATAACGAGGCGTCCGAACACGGAAGAACTCATAAACTTCTGCGCAATGTCGAACACGTCCGGAGCAGTGCCCATGTTCTACATGCCAGGCTTCACTGTGGAAGCCCAAACCGTCGAAGAGGCCTTTCAAGGTGACGTTTCAGAGGACAAGATCACTGTCACCCGTGCCGAACTCAAGCGCAGTTGGGAAGAGATGCAGACGGCAAGTGGGAGGATAGATTTTGTTATGCTTGGATGCCCTCACTACACTCTCAAACAGATGGCTGAAGCCGCAAAACTGTTAGAAGGAAAGAAGATTCACAGCGGAGTTTCGTTCTGGATTTGCACGTCCGCTACAACCAAGGCTCTGGCTAAGAGAATGGGCTACGTGGACACAATAGAGAAGGCTGGCGGAGGCGTCGTGGTGGACACGTGCATTGACGAACCGTGCTGGACCGTTTACAGGGACGAGGTCGGCATGACCGATTCGCCCAAATGCGCCTATTACCGAAGGTTCAAAGACGTTGTTGTGGCTGGACTGGAAGACTGCGTGGAAGCGGCGATCAAGGGGAAATACGAATGAAAGGCGAGGAAACTAGACTGAAATGTCACAAGATTGTGGGAGGTTGCGGGGAAGGCGAGGCTCTGGTTTCTCATGAGCCAATCTGTTTTTACCTCACAGACCCAAGAACGGGCATAGTTAGGGAGAAAACCCATGAACTTGCGGGAAAGAATCTCGCAAACAAGGTGCTTGTGTTTCCATCAGGAAAGGCCAGCTCGGTGGTGCAGATAGACGGCCTCTTCAAGCTGGCATCGCACAAGCTGGCGCCCAAAGCGATGATAGTCAAAGACGTCGAAACTGTCCTTATAGTCAGTGCAGTTCTGGCAAAGGTTCCTCTGGTGGACAGGCTGGAAAAAGACCCGTTTGAGGCGATTCACACGGGCGACATGGTGAAGGTGGATGCAGAAAAAGGGATAGTCACGGTAAGAAAGAATATCTCCTAGCACAAACCATGACACAGTCTACGCCTTACGGCTGAGACAGGTTCTGAGACGCTTCATTCCTTCCTGGATTTGTTCGTAGGAAATGGAGTAGGATATTCGCAGATGCCCTTCACCACTTGTTCCGAAGCCGGATCCAGGCACGGTAACCACTCCAGCCTCCTTCAGCAGACGCAAGGCGAGAGCCTCATCCGATTTTTCGAAGACTGAGAAGTCTGGAAAGACGTAGAACGCCCCGTTTGGCACCGTGTAGGGCAGAGACTCAATCAGGTTAAGCTCATCCATCATGAGTCTTCTTCTTCTGCTGTATTCTCTCAGCATTTCTTGAACGCAGTCTTGCGGCCCTGAAAGTGCGGCAACGGCTGCTTTCTGGGATATTGAGTTTGGACACAAGGCTGCGTAGTAATGCAGTTTGCGCAAGGTTGCAGAGAGCTTCTTTTCTGCCACTATGTAACCGATTCTCCACCCAGTCATCGCGTAAGCTTTAGAGAAACCGTTCACCGTGATAGTTCTGTCTTCCACGCCTGGCAGGGAACCGATGCTGATGTTCTTAACACCGTCATAAGTTAGTTTTTCATATATTTCGTCTGCAAAAACTATCAGGTTGTGTTCCTGTGCCACATCTGCAATGTTTTTTAAATCTCGTTTTGAGAATACGTGACCCGTTGGATTGCAAGGGTTGGACACCCATATCATCTTCGTTTTTTCTGTTATTTTCTCTTCCAGAACGTCGACTTCTACGCCATATTTTCCACCTTCGTAAAGCGGGACAGTCACGGGCGTCGCTTCTGCTATCAGCGTGTCCTCAAAATACGCGGGGTAATACGGGTCAAGAATGAGAACTTCGTCCCTCCGATCCAGAAATCCTAAGGCGGTTATAAGCATGGCTTCTTGAGAGCCGGAAGTGACGGTCACCTCTGTTTTGGCATCAGCGTCAATACAGTTTTCGTTCTTGAGCTTCTCCGCAATGGCTTGACGCAGTTCCAAAGTCCCTTCAACCTCAGTGTAATGCGTAAAACCGTTTCTAGCAGCCTTGACAGCGGCTTCAACGATGTGGTGTGGCGTTGTGAAGTCAGGCTCTCCCTGCTCGAAGTGAACCAGATTCTCCATGCCAGCGGAATACTCAAGCATTCTCCTAATCGCCGACGATTTTATCCAGCCAACCCTATTAGAAGACCGTGACAATATTCTCCACCATACACAACCCTGCAAATCGCACATTTAAGGGCACTTGTATACGTAAAATAATATAAGACTTGACAAGTGCCGAGTAAAAAAGAGAGTTGTCGAAGAGACAGAACCCTTCCGAGCTTCCTCCCTGGGCTTTCAGAGGGTCTTTGGCCATATCTTGAAGTGGTCGGGCGGGCAGGATTTGAACCTGCGACAATCCGGTATCTGCGTGTACGCCTGGTAGGCTGGGTGACGCCCACCTTTGGCAGACGTCTACAGCGTCTCCGCCAGCTAAAATCCTTTGACCTACGCTGGCTCGGAAGCTCTGCCAGGCTGAGCTACCGCCCGTTGCCCGACCGACAATAACAAAAACCGAAATAGTATATAACCTTAATCCGCAGGCGATCCTTCGCGCACACGCGTGCATTGGAATACTATTATGGCGAGGCAACCAGGGCGTAACATTTTTGCGAGAAGCTTGCCTCTTTCTCCTTCGGCTTCGTCTTTTAATGATTTTGGTTTTAACTACCATTTGCGGGCGCGGTCGGTTCCATCGCAGCCACATTTGCACGGATTGCCATAATCGTTTAAACTCAAGACTGGAGTAAATGGTTTGATATGAAGTCAGTTGACATTTTTAGTCGAATTCGAAATTGAAAGCCGCAGAATGAGCCATTGTTTTGGCAGGGCAGAATTTTTAGGGTGAAAGCGAGATAGCATCTCATAGAGGTGACCGGAGGGATATGGCTAAAAATGTACGGATCATGACTCCTTTTGACACGAGCAAAATTTGTGTAAGCCAGAATCCTACATTTCCTGACGCATACATTGTTGACCTCCCGTTGGACTCTGTACCTGATCAAGAATGGCGAGACGCCTTTGATTTGAAATGGAAGTCAAGCAGAGACTTGTGGGATAGGAAGCTTTTGCTGATCGATGATAAAGTGAGGCTCGTCACCACGGCAGACGAATTTGTGGAAAAACTGGAATGGGTTGAAAAGACGATAGATGAGACCAACAATGCCATCAAGGATCAATGTCGCATTATTGGAAGAGAAAAAGAAATGATACGAGAAGCAACGGCGAAACAGGCGTTGCAGACGGATATGCGCGGTTCTGAAATGATCGTAGAAACGCTGAGAAGACGGTTCAGCAGGTAGAGGCTTGCAAAACTAATGTATGATTTGAAGCCGAAGGATTCTAATCGTACTTTTTAACACCTATCATTTTTCTGTAGCTTCTAAGATCTGAGACGACCATTTTTAGAAAGCCCAATTCCATCCTTTTCGCTTCAAGTTGTAAGAGTTCCCCACTGATGTTCTTCGTTGAAATCCGGTCGTCACTCGTCATCGATATCTCCTACCGTTTGCGCAAGACGCCTTACCAGTTCAGCGCTACTACTTATTTAGCTTATGAATTCAGCATCAATATTCACATATGAAAATCCACAGTTGCCAGGGAGTCTAGAAACTGGGTCATAAGAAAATTATAATGGAAACTCTGGTGAACTCCTTCTCGAACGGGGAAAATTCACCAAAAACATGTGGTAAAGCCGATCAAAAATGCTAGGTTGAGGTAGATTAAAGGCGAAGAATTGCCAATTGACGGCATGTCGCAGGCCTTGGTGCGGGGGGGACTATTTCTCACTGCTTTCGTCTGCCAATCCTTTGAGGAGTTCATCTTGTGTCTTGATGGTGATCTTCCTGTTTCTGAAGTGGGTGGATTTTTCTATTTCCTTCAGATGCCAAGACCTTTGCCTGTCGTAGTGGACAACCATTATGAAGCCGGCTGAAAGGACCAAGAAGCCCGTGATGGTTAGGATAAGCCCTAGGACAGCAGACTGGCTCAGGGGCTGGGTGAGGTAGAAGAGCAGATTCGGCTCACCTGCGGTGATGACCGTAACGATGAGGCCTCCCATCAGAAGATTCATGCCAAGAACCATCATTAGAAAGGCTAGAATTTCGCTGTGAGCGTTCTGCTCCGCCTTGCGGTAAAGCCACTCTTGGAAAGACAATAAATTCCCACACGAGGCCCTTGCGGCCTAGGTGAGACATTGGCATCCAACAAAAGTAAAGCTTACGGCATTCGAATAAAGATTCGAAATACTGCTTAACCCTGTACGCTAGTATGAAAGGAAATATACGATGAAAAGCGATATATGCCAAGCAAGGCAACAACGCATTATAAAGCTTGAGCATACTTTCGTATTAGTAGTGGCGTGAGAAAAGGAGAAGGCTTCTCTCACCATTACCTCAGTCTTAATTGTCTACAAAGATTTTCCCAATCCCGATTTGTCCCAGGTTTAGGAAAAGTTCCCTGACTCAAAGAAGCTTAGGCCTCGCTCGTGTGAACTTGAGCTGGAAAAGACGACCGTAAGGGCAAACATTAGGTTCAGAATGCTCAGAAGCCTACGTTGAATCGGTGTGAATGAGAGTGGCCACCAAGCATATATCCTCTAGTGAAGCGCGCGCGCTATCTGTGGTTATGTCATCGAACTAGCTTTATCCTTGCCAGAAACTTTTTGGAGTCTCTAGTGGTCTTCGAAGGTGGATGTACCTCGCAGACTTCTAGAATAGCTGCACAGTGCTTGCATTGGAAATAGGTTTTGTCGCGTTTTGCAATGAGCCAGAAGCCTTCTGTCGAACCGCAATCTGGACAGTTCTTTAGAGATTTGCGAAAATTCTCAATTTCGTCCAGGCTCAACTGCACTCCCAATTCTTGTAACTCTATCGTTTCATTTATGTGTTATGAAGCAGTCTTCCAGTTCAAGAATGGTGGAACTATTCCTCTCGTATAATCATCGCTGTCCAAAATACGAGTTATTGCGTGCGAGCAAAGCTTCATGTGAACAGAACCTGTGGGACCACGCAGGCTGTTGCCAGTCTGAAGAACATGCTCTCGTCCAATCAAAGTACATGGAGAGCTGATATGGAACTTGCTACCAAGGCGAATAATTGCGGATCTACTGAAAGATAAAAGAAATAAGCTCTCATCAGAAGACTTGTGACGGAGCACTTGGCACTGTCGCATAGAGCAACTGCTCACTTCTCAACCTTGAAACGTGTTTCCTCATCACTGGGGCGTCGACCATTGCCTGTTTTTGCTACTCGTTTTCGCATCTGGTCGCTATTCCCCATAGAGCAATGAGCAGATACACTGGAAGAGTTATCACCAAGAAAACTCCAAAAAATGCTACAATCATCAGCCACCAGGGTACGCCGGAATAGTACCCACTGCCTAGGATTGTGTACGGAAGGCCCATTGCTAGCACAACGATCAGAGACAGTACAATAGCAATCAAAGTCCACACGAGGGCAATCGCCTGCTTCGTGTTTATCGTAATCTCCAATATCCTCACCTCCTCCACGTTGAGGTATCTATCCTCATATCTCCTCCTGACATTTCTAACACTTTCTCACTAAATAAACACTTATGGAAGTAACTTCTATTCCAAAGCCGCCCGAGCATTGTACGATTGAATTGCCCATATAGCCCCACAGAAAAGACACGAAACACACAGCGCGCACTGAATCTTTATGGAACCACAGAGTGCAAGCCTAACAGCGAAGGCACTATGGTGCCATAGGAGGAATTACTGCATCCAGAACGATGATTCGGGGTAAGCCAACGCCAGAAGAAAACCTGTGGCTGATTCCGTGAAGGTTGACGCTAGGACACCTTCAGAGTACATCAGAAGAAGCTATAAGAAGTAAAAGCCAGCTCAGCTGCCGTTTCCGTCACATTTAATCGTGGCGTTTTTCATGGTAGCAATAGTTGGTTTAGCGCGCGCTGTGTGCGCGCAACGGGTGTAGGGCCCTCTATTTGGAGCCAAATATGATTTGTTGGGTGTGGGTGTGAGGTGGCGCGCATGTGTGTTCCTGAGCTGGAGTAAAGCGGTTTTTGCTCTTCTTTTGCCTGTTTGCGTCCGATACAACTTGTTTGAGAGGCAGATTTTGGCCGCTTTGTATGTTGCCTATCATAGGAGCTAGCGCGCGCTAAACTTGGACGAATGCCAGAACAGTGAACTTCAGACTCTAAGCAAGATGCTAAGTGAACTCATACACAAAGGCGCCGCAGACGCCTTGCAGACGGTGCACATTCGCACAATGAATGGCGGGCCCGCCGGGAATTGAACCCGGGACCCCCGGATTTCCATGCTTAGCATTGAGCCTAAAAGTCCGGTGCTCTGTCCTTACTGAGCTACGGGCCCTTCTGAGCTGTGTGTTTAGGGTCTAGAGTTGAGGACAAGGTGTTTTTTAGTGTTTCGATCCGATTAGCTGTCCAAGCAAGTCTGAGGTTAGAATTAGGCCTTAAACGGATAATCACTGAACTTTTGAAGTTCATTTTCGAGCTTGGCATACGTTCTTCCTGCGATTTCTGGCGAAGCGGCACACGAAATGTTCGAGGTTTTCAATTATTGGCGGGAGATTTTGCACTTTTTAACGCATTGAAATGTCAGCGGGTGTGTTGGTTTTTAAAGGTCAGTCTTACTGTTAAGTTGCAGAAACTGGTGAACCTAACAGGCAGAGATATACCTGCATGTTAGCAAAGATTATCTGCTTCTTTCATAGTAACCAGTTGCACGGTGCAAAAATTGATATCGTGGAAACACTCATTTAGCAGGTTGAACGAAGAATACGAGCTAGCGAAGAAAAAGAAACAAGCTTTGGGCAATTTACTGGAAACTGGCAAGATTTCACAGACAACGCACAGCCTTTTCACTCGTGAGATAGACGAAGCCGTCGCGGAAATCGACGGCCAGCGTAAAGCTTTGCTGGGAAAAATGGCCTCGAAAGCGATGGAACTCGAGGAACAGATTAGGACGTTGGAGATTCTTCTTGCAAACTTTGAGATTCAACACGTGACCGACGAAGTGGACGAAGAAACATACCACCGGGAAACCGAGCTCCTCAGCACAGGACTCGAGACAGCAAAGAAAGAACTGGATGACGTTCAATACGCGGTGAACCAGCTTTCAAACGATGAGTTGAATACGCAGCAAGACGCTGAACCGCCACAAATCCAAGCTCCAGAACCAGAAGTGAAGTTCTCAGAAGAGCCTCCCCAGACGGCGGAAAGGGAACAGATTGAACCCGTGGAAGCCGTCGTAGAGACAATCCGGTGCAAAGAAGAAACACAACATTCTGAAACAGAAGCCAAAGCCGAAGAGAAGCAGCAAGCATAACAATCAACAACAGCTCCCCTTTTTTCCTTTTTGAGCCCTGCTAGCCCCTTGGATACGATTTTATATCTCACAAGATTCACCTTCGTTCTGAGAGCGCGTCCGATTGATCCAGAAGACAGTGATAAGTTTCAACGAAAAGCTCAAGCATTACGATCTAGGCGAAGGCCACCCTTTCAGAGGCGACCGCTTCGTCAACGCCATAGAGTTCTTCGAAAACCAAAACTTGTTCAGCACGCCTGAAGTTACTCTCATTCAACCGCAACGCGCAACAAAAGAGGACTTGCTTAGGGTTCACGACAAAGAGTATGTAAACGTTATCTTCAACTTGGCCACAGAAAGCAGGCCGTACGACATTGAAACTCCCGTTTCTCCAATGATTCTTGAAGGAGCATTGTTTATCTCTGGCAGCGCAATCTTGTGCGGCAAGACCGTTCTTGAAAACAGAGCAAAGCTGGCGGTCTCCTTGGGCGGCGGCCATCACCATGCAGGAAGAAACTACGGCGGCGGATTCTGTCTCTTCAACGATGTCGCCGTCTTAGTTGAATATCTGAGGGCGAAACACGGCGTTGAACGCTTCTTAATACTAGATCACGATGTCCACTTTGGAAACGGCACGAGCGACATCTACTACCGAGATCCCACAGTGCTCTACATCTCTCTGCACCAAGACCCACGCACGCTTTATCCTGGGACCGGATTCGTGTGGCAAATCGGAGAGGACAGGGGAGAAGGCTACAACGTCAACGTCCCGTTGCCGCCAGGCACAAGCGACAACACATACCTCTACGCTTTGAACGAAGTCTTCGTCCCCCTCGCCGAAGAGTTTAAGCCTCAGGTCATAATTGCGAACGGCGGAAGTGATCCACATTTCGCAGACACTCTGGGAAACTTGGCCTTAACTGTCAAAGGCTTCTTTGAACTATCGCACATTGTCAGGAATACAGCTGACAGAGTCTGCGATGGAAAACTAGTGCTGATGCCCGGAAGCGGGTACAACCCGGAAATCCTGCCACTCTGCTGGTACGCACTAGTGGCGGGAGCAGCCGGCCTCAGCCAAATAAACGTCAAAGAGCCCTGCGCACCGCCCGAGGAACCTTCTGCATGCCGCAGAACAGTTGAAAAAACGATTGACGAGTTGAAGAGGTTATTGAGGAAAAAATGGGCGCGCTTCGGCGGCTTCACAATATCCGGCATCCAATAAAGCAGCAAAATCATAAGAAACGACTACAAATCTGCTCAGAGAGCATATCCCAACCTCAACAGTAATCGCTATTAGTGAAGTATTCATAACATAGCATCGAGGATAATTCCGCATGGACGACGTTGAGAAGATACGAGAACAGTTTCCGGTGACCAAGAAGAAAGTCTTCTTGAACCATGCCGCAGAGTCTCCGCTTCCGAAGCCTGTCGCCGAAGCCGTCAGGAAATACGCGAACGAGTTCTCAAATACCGGCAAGACCTCGTTCGACTGTTCAGACGGCGGCAAACCCTACTTTGCAAGACTGGTCGGAGCGAAAGCCGGAGAAATTGCCCTAGTCGAAAACACGTCCGTGGGGCTGAACATAGCCGCAAACGTGCTAGATTACCCGCAAGGATCAAAAATCGTCACAACAGATCTCGAATACCCTTCAGTGGTCTATCCTTGGCTACGCAAGAGCCTAGGCGTCAAAGTTCATTACGTGAAGAACGTTGACGGAAGAATACTGTTGGACGACATGGAGAAGGCTGTGGACGACAAGACCGTGGCGGTTGCAATAAGCCACGTTGAATACGCAAACGGCTTCCGTAACGACCTAAGGGTTCTGAGCGAAATAGTCCATGAACACGGAGCATACCTTATCGTTGACGCAATACAATCAGTCGGCACAATGCATCTGGACGTCAAACGAGACGACGTTGACTTTCTGATGGCCGCTTGCTACAAGTGGCTGCTGAGTCCTCACGGGGCCGCGTACCTCTACGTCAAGGACGAGCTGATAGATAAGTTTGAACCACCGTTCGTCGGCTGGGCGAGCGTCAAACAAGAAACGTTCGACACCGCAGATTTCTACGACATCTGGAACCTGAACCTTTCAAAGACCGCGAGCCGCTTCGAAGTCGGCACATCCTGCACAATAAGCCTGATAGGCGCAAGAGAGGCAATGAAAATGCTGCTCAACTATGGAATTGAAAACGTTCGAAAAAGAATCATGAAACTGACAGACCGGGTGATAGAAGCCGCTGAAGACTTGGGGCTCAAGCTTCAGACTCCGAAAGAAAAGCATTGCCGCTCCGGTATAGTCAACTTCAAAATAGACAAACCTCAGAAGCTTGTTGAAAAACTGGGGAAGAAGGGAATTGTTGTGTCTGCCCGAGCAAACGGAATACGGATCTCACCGCACTTCTACAACACTGAGGAAGAAATCGACTCGTTGATGAAAGAAAGCAGACGATGGTTAAACTCCAATGGTTAGGATTGAAGAAATCAACGAAGAAAACAGACCGCGCGTCATAGCGTCCCTCAAGTCCGACGTCATCAGACACGTCTTCGCTATCAACGACCTCCAGAACGATCCACAACACACAGTCGCTTACGCAGCTTTTGAAGATGGAGAGCTTGAAGGATACATCCTCATTTACACGGCGGCAGATGTTCCAAGCGTGATTTTGGAGTGTGAAGACAAGGTCGCCGAGAGACTGCTTGAAGAGGCCCCGCCCAGCAAGTTTGTCGTCCATGCACCGCCTAGCCTTCTTCCAGCCATAAAGAAGAGGTTTCCAGATGCAAAACACTATGTTGAAGATTGGATGCGGGTCAGGGAGAACGAAGCAAGGTTTTTCGAGTCAGAACTGGTGAAGCGATTGCACACTGAAGAAGACGCTTTGAAACTGGCTGATCTTCTTCTGAGCCGAAAAGACCGACCTACGAATACGCTGAGGAAATATGCAGAATGGATAAGCAAGATGCCCATCTACGGCGTCTTCAAAGAAGACCAACTCGTTTCATACGCGGGGTCATTCGTTCAATTGCCACAAGTGTGGTTCATCGGAGGAGTTTACACCCATCCCGAACACCGAAACAAGGGGTACGCAACAATAGCTATCTCGGCCATCACAGAAGAGGCGCTGAGAACGGCAGAGGCAGCCGCTCTGTTCACGAGATCAGACAATCGCCCAGCCATAAAGGCCTACGAAAAAATCGGGTACAGAAAAATGGGTGAAAAAGTCTGGGTAGACGTTGGAACAGGCTTGAAACCCTAGACACGCTTTTCAAGAATGTCCTTCAGCAGTTTAATCGCAGACCATGCCGCGAGCGCGCTCGTCTTAGGATTATCTGGATGCGGATCGTTTGCAAATCTCAAAAACATGTCGCCATGTGCCCACTTGACCGTTATCTCATGTGTGTTTCTGCTCGTCTTAGGGTCTGAAATCACTCTGACCAATAATCTGTCAGGCGGAGTTATCAGTGCCAAAGTGGCCGCTACGTTCATCTCTTTTGGAAAACGTCTAACCGCCTCTAGGGCGCTTCCCTCGTACACCAGCTTTTCCTGTTGGTTGTCCATGTCCAGAGTCATGGGATTTTTTCTCGTGGTCAAAATAGCCTCTTTGATCCCTGCTAGTGCAGCGCTTGAAATGGCATCTAGACCCCCGATGGCCCCTGAGGGTGTGTGAATCCTGCTGTTCTTCAATTGGGAATCTAGAAGGGCGCCAACGCTCATGACTATTAGTTCGATGTTGTTGCCAACGATTGCGCTGATGTATTCGCGGGCGGCTTCTTGTGACGCCGCTTCCACGATGACGGTAGGATGCAATCTGAGCATTTCGTCGAGGTTCGCGACAACTATGCTAGCAGTACCCAATGATTCTTGGAGGCGTTCCGCCTTTTCCGTGTCGCAGTCGTATAGAATCAACTCGTCACAATCGACAATTCCTTTTTCAACCGCCTCAGCGATCAGTGAGCCGATTGCACCGCAGCCTATTATGCCAACTTTTCTCAAGTTCCACCGCTTCCAGAAGTCATTGCGAATATTCGGCGATGAAGCAAACGTCGTATGGTTTGACTTCTCGCCCCTTGCCTTTCTCGGACAATACTTGAATGTCTACGGCTTTACACGTTCCAGCTATGTCCTCCTGGCCCTGTGTTATCATTTCTGCAGTGGTTTTTTCGCCGGCACAGATTGTCAATTTTGCAATCTTCGCGTTGAGCGGCAAGTGTTTTTCTGCTTTTTCTCTGCGGACCTCGGTTATGATTGCCATCACCAGGTCTCCGTGCTTCTCAGCCTCCTCATCCATGAGTTTCTCATCAGTCGTCGGCCAAGGTGAAACGTGTATGCTCTGGGGACTCTTCTCGTCGGCGTACATGGTTTGGAATATCTCTTCCGTCACATGTGGTATTATGGGTGCAAGTAGTTTCAGAACCCTCTCTAGAACTACATAAAGGGTGAACTGAGCCGCTTTCCTCTTTTCTTGTCCGTAGACCTCTGGATTATACAACCTGTCTTTCACAGCTTCCAAGTAGCAGTCGCAGAAGGTATGCCAAGTAAAATTGCGTAGTTCCTCCAAGGCCATGTTGAACTGACACTTTTCGAGGGCATCAGTAACTTTCGCTGTTAATCTTTCACACTTGCTCAAAATCCACCTGTCCAGGGGTTGGAGAACGTGTTTTGTTTTGTCGTCTGCAGTGTAGTCTGTGAGCAGGTTGCTTACGAAGCCTGAAGCGTTCCACAGTTTAATCAGAAAACGCCAGCCGTACTCGACATCTGGCCAACGGAACGGTACGTCGGAGCCAGTTGCGCCGCCGCCCGCAGCCCATTGTCTTGTCGCGTCGGCTCCGTATTTTGCGAGGACATCCTGCGAGGCCACGTAGTTGCCCAGAGACTTGTGCATTTCACGCCCATCAGAGCCAAGAACCATCCCGTTGATTAAGCAGCTCTTGTAAGGTTTTTCGTTAAACAGAGCTAGGTGTCTGACCATTAGGTAGTAAGCCCAGGTTCGGATAATGTCAACGCCTGAAGGGTGTACGTCGGCTGGAAACCTTTTTTTCCAGTCTTTCTTGTCCGGCCAGCCCGCGTGTACTGCACACGTGATTGACGAGTCGAACCATGTGTCCAGAACGTCCTGTTCAGGCTTGAACTCTGTTGAGCCGCATCGGGGGCACTTGCCAATCCTCGGCTTTTCTGTGCGCGGGTCTATCGGCACCCAATCCTGCTCGGCGAGAAGTATTTCACCGCATTTCTTGCAGTACCACAACGGTATCGGCGTGGCAAAAACCCTCTGCCTTGAAATCACCCAGTCCCATTCCAGCGATTTTGCCCAGTCTATCAGGCGGTGTTTCATGTAGTCCGGGTACCATGTGATTTCCAGAGCCGTCTTTTCCACCTGTTCGGTTAGCATGCGTGTTTTCATGAACCACTGTTCTCTTTCGAGGATCTCAATTGGGGTGTGGCATCGCCAGCAGAGGCTCACTTCTTGAGTCGTTTGCTCGATTCGATCCAGCAGGCCTTCAGTTCTCAGGTCTTTAACCGCGGCTTCCTTCGCTTCTTCAGTGCTCAAACCGGCGTACTTTCCAGCGTTCTTCGTCATTCTCCCCCTCTCGTCAATGCACATTATCACTGGGAGACGGTGCTTGACCACAGTCTTCACGTCTGCCTTATCCCCGTAAGTGCATATCATCACTACTCCAGTTCCAAACTTTGGATCTGCCATTTCATCAGCTACTACTTCGACTTTTCTGTCGGTCCTTGGCACATGAACCTTCGAGCCAACGTACCTTGCGTAGCGCGTGTCTTCTGGGTTGACAGCCAATGCCACACACGCCGGAATCAGTTCAGGCCTTGTTGTGGCGATTTCCAGGAAGCCGCCAATATCGAGTTTGAATTTCACGTGATAGAGCCTTGCGTTTCTCGTTCCATACTCGACTTCAGCATCGGCTATGGCGGTCTCACATCTTGGACACCAGTTCACTGGGTGAGTTCCGCGGTAGATGAACCCCTTCTTGTAAAGCAGGATGAAGGATAGTTGAGTGCGTCTCCAATAGTCTGGGTCCATAGTTTTGTACTCTGTCGTCCAGTCGATTGAGTATCCAAGCCGGATGATGGCTTCTTTCATCGCGCCTATGTATTTGTTGACGAGCTGTTCGCAGAGTCTTCGGAACTCGTCAGGCGGGACGTCGGTTTTTTTGATCTTGTGCTCCTTTTCGACCTCCACCTCAATGGGCAGGCCGTGGCAGTCCCAGCCCTGTGGGAAAAGAACGTTGTAGCCTCTCATACGCTTGTATCGGGCAACTATGTCAAAGTACGCCCAGTTGAGGACGCATCCCACATGAAACTCGCCAGAAGGGTATGGAGGAGGGGTGTCGATGGAAAAAACCGTGCGTTTCGAGTCGTTGCGATCAAAACGGTACACTCCCATTTTTTCCCACTGGCTCTCCCACTTCTTCTCAGTCTCCAGAACGTCGAATGCCTTTGGCAGTTTCTTCATCTTTACTCGTCGCATCCTGACGTAAGTTTTGGATTATGTCTAGGAAAAGTAAATATACCGAATAAAAAGCCTTCTGGACGCGACTCTATAACACCCTCTTTTTTTCTTTTTTGTTCAAGTCTTGGAGGAAATTGAAGCTAGTAGATGTGAACCCAGTATTAGCAAGGCTCGCGCGGTGAATGAGCAATCTGCGTTAAGCTTGGCTATGCTTTGAATAGCGCGCGCGGTCCCCCCCCCTTTTCACTTGTAATGTCAGATGTAATGTGTGTGGTAACAAACCATGGAGAAAATCAGGCTGGACTACCGTTCAGAGTGGACTCGGCCCGTTTATTTGTAATGTCAGATGTAATTTTCATTGCAGTAGTCAGGGATTGTAGGTAGTGTTGCCATGGGTATAAAGACAGAATGGATAGGTCTGGCAAGCGCGCGCCTACGTCTTGCGACGAAGAACAAGTTAAAAGTTTAAGCCCAGCGTTGAAAGATATGATGAGGAGAGAGCTGCTAAATGCAAAAGAGAACCCATTGAAATATAGAGTTTCACACAGAACGCTTTTATACCGATAAGTACAACTGTCCTCCAAAGGTTTAGGGGAGCTGGGAAGGTGACCCGGCTGAGAGGACGGTTGAACATCGTCGACCCTTGGAACCTGACCCAGATAATGCTGGCGGAGGGAAAATGGGGGAAGCAGAGGACCATCAAGGGAAGCTGACTGTTAGGCTGCCTCCCGAATGGGGGACAGAACCAGTACCAAAAGATAAGAGAGTTCTAAGGTCATTCGATTACTTTATTCTTTGGTCAAGTCTCTCGGTTGGTTTACTCGTGCTTCAAGCCGGCGGATTGCTCACTCAGGGCCTTTCATTGGTGGAAGTAGTACTTATTGCTGTGTTAGGTTCGATAATAGGTTCTCTCATGTTAGCATTGGCAGGCGGTCTGGGAAGCAAATATGGCATACCTACAATGGTGAGTCTAAGAGCAACCCTCGGATTGAAGGGATCTTACGTACCGGCATTGCTTAATGCTGTTCAACTGGTTGGATGGACCGCATTTGAGATATTGATAATGGCCAACTCTGCCTTGATTGTCACGGGCCCGTTTGTGGGTTCATATACCATTTATTTTTGGATCGCCGTCTTTGCTGTTTTCTGCTATCTTCTCTGCATAGGGGGCCCGCTAGTGGTTGTAAGACAGTGGCTGGAGAAGTTTGCAATATGGATCACTTTTGGAACAGCAGCTTTCTTAACCTATACCGTGCTCACAAGATTTCCTCAGCTTTTTACACTTCGCGGAGGGGGGTCGCTACCAATAACATTAGCCCTTGACCTAGTCATAGCAATGCCGATATCATGGTGGCCCCTGATATCAGACTATAACAGGTTCTCAAAAGATGAAAGAGGAGCTTTTTGGGGAACCTTCACAGGCTACGCTTTCGCCAATTCATGGTTCTACGTTTTGGGCGCCTTCCTTGTCTTAGCCTACTCAGGAGAACAGATAATCTCCTCTATAGTCTCCATCACTTTCGGAGGCCTAGCCCTTGTCCTATTGGTGGTTGACGAAACAGACAACTGCTTCGCAGATATATATTCCAGCGCGGTGTCGATACAGAACATATCGCCCAAAACCAAGCAGTGGAAACTTTTCACGTTAATAACGCTAGTCAGTGTTTTCTTGGCGGCGTTGATGCCTCAAAACTGGCAAGGAGCCTACGAAAGCTTCCTAATATACATAGGAGCTATCTTCGTGCCTCTACTAGGCGTGCTCGCAATGGACTTCTACATTATCAGGAAAAGACAATATGAACCGAAAGACTTCTATTCGTCGGAAAACGGTTTCAGGATAAAATCGATAGTCTCTTGGCTGGTAGGAGTGGTTGTCTATTTCATATTATATCTTTTTACGGCGCTGGGTTCAAGCATACTGTCATTCATAGTCTCGGCGGCCATTCTTTATGCTCTTGAGAAGGTGACCTGACACGGCTCAACTAGAAAAGGTGAAAGTCAAGATTCCTGTCGCCATAACGATAGCGGGAAGCGATTCTGGCGGAGGAGCTGGAATACAAGCTGACCTCAAGACTTTCGCAACCCTAGGTGTTCATGGCGCGACGGCAATTACATCCGTCACGGCGCAAAACACTTTTTCGGTTGCTGCTGTTGAAGATCTGAAACCTGAAATGGTCAGAATGCAGATCAAAGCGGTCGCTGAAGACTTGGGTATAGACGCTGGAAAAACAGGAATGCTCCACACCGAGGAGATAATCAAAGTTGTTTCCTCGGAGGTTTCAAAACACGAGTTTCCGTTGGTTGTTGACCCAGTCATGATTGCAAAGTCTGGAGCGCAACTCTTAAAGGCTGAAGCCGTAGACGCCTTGAAAAACTACCTGTTGCCAAACGCCCTCGTGATAACACCCAACAGGTTTGAGGCTGAAAAACTCTCAGAAATGTCGATCAAAAGCTTGAAAGATGCAGAGATCGCCGCTAATAGAATCGCTAAGATGGGCCCCGAGGCTGTTGTAATCAAGGGGGGACATCTTGATGAAAGAGACGCGGTTGACCTTCTATATTACAGGGGAAAGACGAAGAAGTTCAGTGGTCCCCGCCTTGACGTTAAGACCACGCATGGAACGGGTTGTTGTTTTTCGGCAGCGATAGCCGCTGAGATCGCAAAGAAAATGGACGTGGTGAAAGCAGTTGAGAATGCGAAAAGAATTGTAACGCTGGCCATAAAGTTCGGACTGGAAATTGGTAGGGGCTACGGACCTGTGAATCCGATGGCACATCTTTACCGTGAATCGTCAAGATACGACGTGTTGATGAATCTTGAGCGGGCAAGAGATTTGATTCTAAAAACTCCAGAAGTAGGCAGGCTTATCCCTGAAGTTGGTATGAACATAGCCTTGGCAATTCCCCGGGCCGAGAGCATCGACGACGTTGCGGCCATAGAGGGCAGAATCGTGAAAACATCGGGTGGTCCGATGGCGGTGGGGAACCCGAGATTTGGGTGCTCTTCTCACCTGGCCAAATACATACTGGAAATCACGAAGCATGACGAGAGAAAGAAGGCTGCAATCAACCTGAAATTTGCTGAAAAGACACTTGAAATCTTAAAAAAGAAGGGCATGACGCTCTCTTTCTACGATCGAAAACAGGAGCCGGCAGAGATCAAAAAGGTTGAAGGGATGACTGTCCCATGGGGAGTGAAAGAAGCCATAAAGAGAGTCGGAAAGGCTCCTGACGTCATTTACCATGCAGGAGACATAGGCAAAGAACCAATGATAGTTGTCTTTGGTGACCGGGCTTCGGACCTAGCAGAACTTGCTGTACGAATTGCTTCAAGAGACGACACAAGATGGAAATGAAAACAGTACACGTCAAGAAACTGACCGTGGCCATCATTTTCGCAGGTCTGGGAATAGCCATATCACCCTTCGCAGGGTTTTTGGTTTTCGGCACAATCGCCAATCCGACACAGCATATGATTAACGCCATTCTGGGAGTGCTCCTGGGCCCGTTTTGGGCAGTGATAGCAGCAATCATTATCGGGACAACAAGGAATATGCTGGGAATAGGAACACTATTCGCATTTCCGGGGGGAATACCTGGCGGACTTGTCGTCGGCTCAACTTACTGGATTCTTGAACGTTTCAAAGTAAGCGAAAAAACACGGTTGACAGCAGCCTTAACCGAGCCGATAGGCACGTTATTAATAGGCGTGCCCATTGCACTTTTTGTGTTCGCTCCTTGGTTAGGAACACAGAGCCTCATAGGGCTAGTATCGAAACATGGCACGTTCACTGCTTTCTTGATTTTCGGAGCGGGATGGGCTTTAAGCTGCGTTCCAGGATGCATCCTTGCATTTATTGTACTTCTGATTCTGAAAAGAGTAGGAATAAGCAGGGAAACGCTATTTGGTCAAAAGTAGTCAGGAACCGAAGTTGAAACCTCTAGACATTCTGGGCAAAAAAACATTGATATTAGGCGAGTCGGGATCTGGAAAAACCAAGGTGGCAGCCGAGCTCGTTGAACGACTGATGGCCTTTGAGAGACCTGACAGAATAACTATCATTGATTTTGGGCCAAAGAGAATCAATCAGCTGGGCGGAAAATTGACCGATTATGTGACTGTAGCCAGCGGAGTCAAATATCTCACACCGAAAGAGGTTTACACACCTAGGTTCACTGGAATTTCACAGGAACAAGTATTGCAGTTGGCGAGACTTAATCGAAAACTGATGGAACCATTACTTAACAAGTTCATACTCAATGTTACCGAAATGCTCATCATAAATGACCTTACATTATATCTTCATCTCGGGAAACTACAAAAAATACTAAAATGCGCAAGACTTGCCAAAACGTTTTTGGGCACAGCATACTACGGTTCTAAACTAGCCAAGGACTTTGGAACGGGAATAAGCTCAAGGGAAAAACGATTGACAGATGAACTAGCAGCTTTCATGGACAAAGTCATAAGAATTGGCTAGGCTGAGAGAATTCTTTCAGGGAACGTATAAATGTTCACGCGTTTTCCGCGTGCAAACCCCACCAACGTTATACCCGCATCTTTGGCTATGCTTATTCCAGAATCTATTGCAGCGGCCATAGAAGCCACCATTGGCAAACCCGCTCTTGCTGCTTTAAAGACAATATCTCCCGTCAGTCGCCCGCTCAAGGCGAGAAAGCAATTGTCAAAATTAATCCCTTCCAAGATGCAGGAACCGATTGTCTTATCAACAGCGTTATGACGCCCAACATCTTCAGCGAACGTTACAAGCGTTCCGTCACTCTTGTAAATTGCGGCAACGTGCACGCCGCCCGTCTTTCTGAAAGTCTCCGCAATAAAGTTAAGGCGATTGACACAGTTCAAGACTATTTCAGCCTTGACCTTCAAGTCTGACTGAACCTTGACAAGTCCTAGGGTTGGCTGATACGGTGTCTTGCTTCCACAAGCTGAGAAGATTACGCGAGAGAAATGCTGCGACAGTTTCAGCCTCTCGTCAATCTTGACGTCAGGTTTCAGATTAATTCTACAGACTCCTTCCTCCTCTTTCAGGTCTATTCGTTCAATCTCCTTTATCGACTTGACTATTCCTTCTGAAATAACGTGCCCAACCGCCAACTCCTTTAAGTTTGATGGTGAACAGAAAACTGTGACAAGTCGAGTTCGATTCAGGAATATGTGCAGGGGCTTTTCTTCAGCCACGTAGTCTGTCGTCTTCTCGGCCTTTCTAGTTGAAACGTCAACTCTGATGATGTTAACCTTGGACACGGCAGGTCACTCCTTTAGTTCAGAGAACACGAAATCCAGAATCTCATCAGCAATCTTGACACGCGTGACTGATTGCAAGCCCCTCCATCCTGGTTGACTGTTTACTTCGACAACGACTGGTCCTTTTGGGCTTTCGAGTATGTCTACGCCTGCTATCTTGCACTCTACAAGGTCAGCCGACTTGACTGCCATTTCTTCAAGCTGTTTGTCAAGGCTTATTGCTACTGGGCGGGCTCCCTGGCTGTAGTTGGTTTTCCAATCTTGTGCAACACGTCTCATGGCGGCCACGACTCGGTTGCCGACGACGAAGGCTCGTATGTCGGAAAAGCCATGATGCACGAATTCCTGAAGATAAATCACCCCGTGAGAGAACCTTATGGCCGTAAAAACCGTGGAAGCGACTTCACGATCATTGATTCTCGTCGCTCCAACGCCCCTAGAACCGAATACAGGCTTGACAACGACATCCCCGCCGAGCTCATCAAAAGCCTTCAGCGCTTCATCAGTGTTTTCAGTCACCGCTGTCCGTGGAACGGGCAGACCGTTTTCCTCAATGATGGCAAGAATGTCGTACTTGTCAACACAGTGTTCAATGGCCTCTGGCGGGTTTATCACGTACAACCCTAAACGTCGAAGCCTGTACAGAACGTCCATCCGGAACACCAACTCCTCTAGCGACCCCTTTCCAATCGGACGGATTATCAAGCAGTCCAGCTCTTCGCTGAGTTTGAGGTTTCCAGATGCTACGGGGGGCTTGTACCCCACGCGAGCCAAGATTTGTGGAAAGCTGAAACACACGTACGGAGTGCCGCGCTTGCCTAGGGCTTGTTGGAGTTGGGCTGAACTGTAGGAGTTTGGGTTCCTTGTCGCGATTCCAATTTTCAAAAGCGATCCTTCCGTAGGCTGAGTCTTTGAAAGATGCTACTTGGCTGTCTTCTTAAAGTTTCCGTGAACGAGTGTGCCCCTAGAATTTGTGAATGTACGGGATCAGCTCACCAGCATCTTCAAACTCTTTGTCGAGCTTCACGTCCAGGTAAGCTCCGTAAGCATTGAAGTATGGTGGCCCCTTCCGCGAAAACAGGGTCAAAACTCTGCCGTTGTGGCTAATCTTGAAGCCATCCTCGCACGGTTCGTGTCCTCTTATGAGAATCTTCACGTTCAACTTCGCCAGCGTCCTTTTCGTTACGTTTCTGCCGAATAGATTTCCTGCGCCTCTGGGCGATGTAATCGTTTCTTCAACGGCTTCGTCCGGGTCGCTCCATAGAATCTCCTCCAACAGAGAACGTTTAGGGTGCAGGACGTGCGCGTAGGCCATGTCCTCGACCGTGCTCAGTTCTTTCGGTAATCCGCCGTGCAACATCAAGTACCGTTCGTCAACGAGTAGCGCATTGTAGAGGTGCTGAAACAGTCCACGAGTATTGGCGTATGCCTCTGTCCATTTCTTCCCAAATCTTGCCTGAAACTGCTCTGGCAGGTCGTGCGGGGACGGCATGAGATCTTCGGGGCCCTCATGGTTTCCACGCATCAGGACAACCTGCTCTGGATGGAGCAGCTTCAACTGTAAAACCGTGTAATAGGTTTCCGCAGGATATACTCCCCGGTCACCGTAGTCTCCTAAAAAGATAAGGATTGATTCGGAAGACTTCTCCATTCTATTCAGAATGTTGCTCTGCTGCAGGATTTCGATCAGGCTCTCAAGATCTCCGTGCAAGTCGCCGACGACCAAAGCCTCGCCTGTCGGCTCAATCTCTACGAGTCTACCTTTGATATGGAGATTCCCGACTCTTCCGTCTTCTTTTTTGAGTAGCGCAGTAACTTGTTCGACTGTCTTGGCGAATTCTGCGGTGTGAATCTCCAGGGCTTCTTTGACGATTCGTGAAAGGACAGTCGGCAAGAATCAATCTCAGCCTATTCAATTCTGACGGTTTTGTTCAAGAAGCTGAAAATGTTCTTCTCTATTTCGGCCTTGTGACTATGGATCTTCTCCGACGTCTCCTCTCGTGCTCTTTTGATGGAGGCTTCCTCTGTCTCGACCACTCCTCTTTTTCTTGCCAGATCCCCGACGTGGGCTTGGATTTTTGACAGATTCTCCTGCATCACTGTCACTTCTTCCGACGTTGAAAGCTGAGTTTTGCGAGCCATTGCGTCCCTGCTCTTTTGATGGAGATCTGCTAGAGAGTTTCTGTTGACGATGCTGTCTATGGTCTGTTCCGCTTTTCGTATTTTCTCCGGTTTCAGCTTCAATTTCCCCTCAGAGATGGAACGATCCAGCTTCAGAAGTATCTGTCTCAACAGCGGATGCCCAGGAGCCTCTGTGGAGAAGGCCTCGAACGGATTTTCCAGATACTGGTAGAGCTTGCCGAGTTCTTCCGGTGTCAAACCACTCCCTCCCCCGTGCGTTGCGAGTGATTGAAGCTTTATGAAGGGTTTTTGAAGGTGTTGTAAGCTGTGCTTCACATCCATGCTCAAAGAATCTATCTCTGTCCCAGTCTGATGCAGCTGGCCGATGCTTCCACGGCTTCTCAATTCAGCCATTTTCTGCTGCGCCTCAGCTATTTCTTTTTCGACGCAGGCCTTATCGCTTCCAGTCTTTGCCATCCGATCGTCAAGATTTTTGAACTGCTGTTCAAGATCAAGCAGTTTCTCGATGAGCTGGAATGTCTCTTCCAGAGTCTTCGTCTTAACGTATTCTTTTGCCAGGAAATTCTGAAGGTCCTTCAGCGACTCTTTTGCCTTTTCAAAAATGGCCTGAAATCTCCGCCTGTCAAGAATGAAGAACGGCGAAATTCTCGGAAACCAGTTCCTAATGTCAACGTCGGTTACAGTAAACGCTTTTTGTAATTCCTGGAGGAATTGGCTGAAACTGTCATATGAAACTTTGTCGGGAACTTCGAGTTGATGCATTCGTTCGTAAAACAGTCGAGCCAACCTGTTCAGTGCCCTGGCTCTGCGATAGATCTTCATGTTTCTTTTTTCAATTTCTTTGGCACTGTTATCCATGAGCATCTTAGAAACCTCGGAGAGGCTGTCCAACGTTCGACGCATTTCATCGATTAGCTTTTGAGCTTTCGTGTGAACGGGAATGAAGACGGATCCAGTTTCGCGTTCAAGCCAGCCCTTGATGTCTTTTGAAGAGAATCTCGGCGTTTCTGACAACGGTTTTCCCAGTAGAGAATATGCACAAGGAATATTTATCTTTCAGTTTCGCGGCGGTTCTGTTACCTCGCGCGCGCTTCTTTCTCAGCTTTCTTCTTAGTCCTGAAATGTTCTCCAGCAACAACCCGAATAGGACTGTTGCCTTTTCGCCTAACAACAAGGTAGCCCAATGAACCGCGCTTATGATAACTCGAACAACTTCACAAGAGAAAAATTCGGAAATTGCCTATGGACTCGTTTGGCGCACGCGCCCACACGCACCTTTTTTTATTCCATAGCTCAAGTGCTATCTCTTGCCAAAAGTGAACATCAGAAATAAGAGCGCTCGCGCTATCCAAAGAGCAGCAACAATTAAGAGTATTACACAAACGATAGCTATTATTGGGTTTGTGGGATATATAGCAATCATAATAATTGCTCCAATAACTATAACGAAAATGGATACAACGATACCCACAATTAAATCCGCTAAACCTGAACCCAACTCAAATAACCACGATTTCTAATTTATTTCATGTCTTATTCAGGGATAGTATATAGAAAGATAAAAGAATTTTCTTCGAGGATTCTGTTCGATTAAGGGACATATATAGACACTGCTAGTTAGCGCGTACGCGCTCAGGTAACAGATGTATTGATTCGCTTAGTCCGTCTTCTTTTGCGGTCGGCGTAGAGTCCAAGTGTGAGTGCCAGAATTGTTAGCGCTATGGAAAGAATTTGGTACACCGTTGGCAAGAAGACAATGACAGCAACAACAACAAATGGAAAAAGGGTTACGACAACAAATTCTAGCCAAATTTTCACGCCCAGTCTCAGGCTTTTTCCTGCCATGAGTGAAACACCAATGAAAATACCTAAGCAGAGTGGCATTGCATAAAGCCAAGCTGTGAACACGCCAAATTCCAATGCGATACCTACGAACAAGAGCAGAAAAAAGACGCATATCGAAATGAGTATGATCCCGAGGACCTCGGAAAATAGCCTGTTATTTTTCAAACATGTTGACTCCATGATTTTCTGGTTTTGTAGAACCTGTAGAACAGGACAGACACCAGAGCTACAACGGACGCAAGAAGAATTTGCAAGTTGCCTGGGAGATGTATGAGGAAAATCAAACTCCAAAGGATGAGGATCATTGAGACTGCGAGCAATGATGGCAAGGAGTTTCTTACTTGGACATTGAGCAGGAGGAAACTGCCTGCAGAAATCAGAATCGTTATAACCCACGCAAAGACAATCACAGCTACCAAGCCGTATGGAACAATATCTATAAAGACAAAAATAAGAAGTAGCCCCATAGCTATGAGCAACAAGCCCAAGATTCTCTTAGCTCCAAGCGCACTGGCATTTACGTCCACGAAAAGCTCACTCCTACTGGAATGGTTCTTAGGACGGTGGTAATTATAAATGCTATGTTCATGGACACGCGTGCGCGCAGAATCAAGTCAGCAGACGGAAAGAAACACCTATTCACAACAGACGAAGAGGGAACAGTACCTTCGCGGCGGTTCTGTGAAGTCTTCGTTTGTTTTGGGGTTCATGTGAAAAACCGTTTGGTGGTTTACTTGGAATGTTTGGTTGGGTTCGGGTAACTTTCGCGGGATTGACTTGAGTGTTGGTAACCTTTCCCGAATTACTAGCACAATCAACAGTCAAGTCAAGTTTTATAATGTTTCAAAAATGATTCAATGGGTTCAGTCATCCGAAAATCTTCCAGAAAATCATGGGCCACTTTTTTGAGATGATAGACTGTAACAACTTTGGATTTGCCGACATATTCTTGCTTGGGCAATCTTTCAACAAAATCAATCTGAATTAGTTTATCAAGATGATAATTAAGCGAGTTCTGAACTCGTGTCGTCTTCGGTAGTCCCAAAATATTCAACATTTCACCAAAAGTGAGACATTCTTTACCTCTAAGCACCTCACTTCCATAGAGCATTATGATTAAAGAAAGTCGTGTAGGATGCCCCACACACTCAAAAACCTTCGACCATTTTTCCAATTGTCCCCAAGATTGCACCACACCCGCACCTTCTCATATGTATATTGGTTACCCTCTTATAAATCTTCAATGAAACTTTCTTCTATAGTTTGTTTCTATGCCTATTGGTAAAATGTTAAAGTAAAAAGATTTTTTGAATTTTGGATTAGTATTGTGAGTACTGATTATTGACTTGAAAACCCTTATATCCGCATCTAATGGTTATCCCCTGCATGGAAGAAATTCTTCCACCTGAGATCATTCGAATTAGAGGTAGCCTCACATTCTCAAAGAGATTGTTCTATGAACATTTATTAGATTTAGTCATGTTTGGCCTATCACCACAATTGGATAAACAATGCGCTCCTGAAAAGCAACGGATAGGGATTTTTGGCCCTTACAAAGTTGGCCAAACAACCGAATCAAAGAAACGTATCGAGAAGCTTGCTAACCTTGTGGCTTCTTTGGGCTTCGGTGCTGTGACTGGCGAAGGTTTCTATCAAATGAATGACCCGAATACTTTTCACCCTATGACAGACCTGTTTCCGGGGGACATAGGCATTTTGGCTAAACGTGCCCTAGATGCATTTGAGATTGACGAGCAAGATTACTATTTTCATCTTGCTCGGCTTGTTGTGGGAGCTATAATCGACCTAACTGAACTCCGAACTCAAATATATGAGGTTGAAGGTAGCTCGTATTACAATATCCCCCATATGGGTTACATATTTATTCCCAGATTTCAAGTCGAAGATCACTTATGCCATTATCTGTTGAACAATGGCAATACGAGCTTGGAGTGCTCATGCCCTGAACATGGACTCTGCGACTATCCCAGACTTCACATGAGTATTAGGATGTATTGCCCTTTCTACGAAGGCATTGATCTGCCACTGTTCCTCAGAAAGATGTTCCTTACAAACAATGCTAGGCTCATAGCAGTATGTGATGATCAAGCATTAGAATATATCGCTAGAGACTTCGTTAACGGAAATCGTACGAAGCTTATCCCTAGCACACATGAGTAAGCTCGGGGACTGTTGATTAAGTTAGTTTGACTTTTTCCCTTGTAGTTTCGCATTTTGAATCAGAGTTACCCACTTGTTCTTTCCTTCTATTGTTATTCCACATGCTTCCGAAGGAGTTTTTCCATCTAAGCCTTCGTGAGGTCTAATGTAGTTGTGGAACAGTTGATAGCCTTGAAGAATTGCAGTGTCTTTAGTTTTTAATCCTCTCATGGTCTTTTCTCTGTCTCGGATTTCTCCGTTCATGCGTTCCATTTTGTTGTTGTTCATATCGCCTTGGAGTCTGATGTGCCGTGTGTGCTTGGCTTGAGAAAAAACTCCGTCACATGCGGCAGAATAGGTCATGAGTCCGTCAGTTATGAGATTCTTGGGCTGTTTTCCCATGAGGTACTTAGCTCTGGAGAATAATACTCGCGCATCGTGTCTGTCTTTTGTTTCCGCCACTTCTTGAGCAATCCAAAAGCGCGTTTCATCATCCATCAAAGCAAACAGATATTTCATGTCACCTTTTACCTTGATGTAAATTTCATCCGCTCTCCAAGTGTCGCTAACGTTTGGAGTAATTGTTTCAACATAATTCTTCATGAGGCCAACGTATTTTTTTATCCAGTTGAGAATTGTTCTGTACGAAACTTCGACTCCTAAAAGTTTGAGTGACTTCATTGTGTTTCTTAGGCTTTCACCTGAGAAGTATAGTTGCATTGCGCTTGTGATTGCTTGAGGGTTGTGCTTCATTTTCTCAAAACCGATGTTGATAGTGAAGTATTTGTGACAATCTCGGCAATAGAATACTTGGAGATTTCCAGTTTTGTTTTTTCGTAAGCCATATTTCATTAAATTAGAAGAACTGCAATAGGTGCATGCTGAAAGGTTTTCTATTGGAGTAATTCTTTGAGTTGCTTCTCTTAGTGACTTAGAAAACTCAACTGCAAAAATGTGCTTGCATTTCACATTTCGGAACTTGTTATCGGGGCATTCACAGACCCATTCCTTGTCAACCTGAGAAACGGCGTACTCGCCGTTTCCACTTTGCGAATGAACGGTGTAAAGGGTTTCTTCTATGCGGGTTACTTGGCTTTCTTTGTTTGCTATCTGTTGACCTCGTATCTCTCTCGCCTTTATTTGAGATTGGTCTAATTCGGTCATCATACTTATCGCCTTCTATAAGGCTATAAGGCGATAGCCACATATAAACTTTTCCGTGTAGAAGGCGAAACATTTAAAAGGCGAAAAGGGTAAATAGATAAACGGTTATACGGATGCCGAAACCAAAGGCAACGCATAAGACTGTCAAAACCACTATAAACATCGATGAGGAACTCTGGAAAAAGTTTAGCATTATCAGTATCCAGAAACAGGGTGGACGCAAAAAGAACGACCTCGTAACTGAACTGATCAAAGACTATGTGGAAAAGAACGAGAAAAAGGTGAACCCATGACAAAACAGCCTCAACGATTACTACCTCAAATCGAAAGAAAACTTCAAGCAATAACGGCATACGATTATCACATGATTAGACAAGAACTTTTACAGAAACTTCTCAAGGAAATTGATGAGCCAGAAGGAAGGGTGAGGTATTCATGGGTTCAAAAGCTAATACATGAATACAATTACGACAGCAAACAGATCGAGATAGAAGTCCCAGCAGGCATGGAAACCGATCCCAACAAGCCTGTGAGAGCGGATATTGTAGTTTACAGGGACTTTGATAGAACAGAAACTATTATCGTAGGCGAGGTTGAGCCAAAGGGACAAAAAGAAGATATAGCTAAGGCCGAAGGTTACGCAAGAAATCTCGGTGCCGAATATTATTTCTGGTCTGATGGGGTTGAAGTCAAATACTTCAGAACTTCGCCCTATCCAAGAAAATCAACTCCTGTGGGCAACATTCCTTATTGGTTTGAAAAGAAGCCAGTCCATGCCAAACTATCAAAAACTCATATTCTTCGCCCATTCAAAAGCGAACAAGAGCTCAGATCAGTAATGGCATCATGTCATGATTCGATTTGGGCTAGAGAAGGACATGACCCAGCTAAGGCTTTCGATGAATTGTGCAAATTGCTTTTTCTAAAACTCTATGATGAGCGAGAATCGCACGATTTTTACGAGTTTGTAGTCTTGGGTGATGACAAACCAACTGACACGGCCAAGAGAATAAGAGATCTCTTTGACAAAGCGAAAGAGTCATATCGATACAAAGATGTGTTCGAGTCAAAATTTACTAAACCCAAGAACATATTTCTCGAGTTAGATGATTTCACGATCTGGCAGGTCGTACAACAGCTTCAAAGTTACAACCTAGTAGAAACTACCGAGAACATAAAGGGCGCGGACATCAAAGGCTACGTTTTTGAGGAAATGGTAGGCAACACTTTCAGGGGTGAACTTGGCCAATTCTTCACGCCACGAACAATCATAGAGTTTATGGTTAAAATGCTCAACCCTAACGAAAACGATAGGATAATCGATCCTGCCTGTGGCAGTTCTGGATTCTTAATTATGACGATTCGATACGTCAAAGACGCAATAAAAAGAGAAATGCCTAACCTTGACTTTTCTGAAATCAAGGATAAAATTCGCTTTTTTGCAGAGCATAATCTGTTTGGCTTGGACATAAACGACAGGATGGCAAGAGTTGCCAAAATGAACATGATAATGCATGGTGACGGTCATAGTGGAATATTCAACGTAAACGGTCTATACGTGAATGCTGATGCGCCAGTAAGAGCGAAAAACGAAATCAGAGAGGGCTCTTTTCAAATTGCATTTTCAAACCCGCCTTTCGCAGGTCATGAGAAAGACCCTGATATTCTGCGAAAATTCGAACTTGGAAGGGAAGACGGCAAAACGCGAGCCGTAACCAAAGAGGTTCTGTTCATAGAGCGAATCATAAATCTTCTTGACTATGATGGAAAAGCTGCTCTGGTTCTACCGCAAGGAGTTTTCTCAAACGCCTCTTTAAAATTCGTTCGAGACTACATTAAGAAAACATGCAAGATACTTGCTATCGTTGCTTTGCCAATATGGGCGTTTAGGCCATCAGGAACAGGCGTTAGAGGTAGCTTGCTTTTTCTTGAAAAAGTGAAAAAGGTACCTGAAGACTACAAAATATTTGTTAAGAAAGTAGAGCAAATCGGCTTTGGTTCAACAGGGAAACATGACACAAACGACCTTGACCTCATTTTAGAGGCTTACCAGAAAGAAAACAATGCGGCTGACTGGATAACCTTCAACGAACTTGACAGATGCATGGACTACACAAATACTGGCAGACTAGATGCAAGATTTTTCCTAAAAGAATCGCGTGACTTACTGAGCCTATTCAAGGACTCACCTTATCCCCTTCAGAAGATGAGCGATGTTGCAGATTTCAGCGACGAATCCTGTAGTCCTAAGCCTAACGAAACATACACGTACATTGAAGTCAACGACATTGATGTAAAGACAGGAAAGATTAGAAGAAAAACAAGAAAAGGGAAAAATGTGACTCAAGGAACGACAATAATACACGAAGGACAAATTCTCATATCAAGAAGATGGCCAGACAGAGGGGCAATAGCAATAGTGCCAAAAGAATTTGAAGGAGCACTCTTGGTCAGAGAAGTTTCAGCTTTAACGGTCAAACCGAAAAACAACAGAGAATATTTGTACTATCTCTTTAGAACACGTCCGTTCCTTGACCTGATGGATGTTTATACTTCAGGAGAAATGTCTCATAGAATTTCCGAAACAGACCTAAAAGAAATAAAAATACCAATACCTGACCCTGATATTCAAGCTAGAATAGCAAGAAGTATCATAGAGAAAACAGGAGAAGCTGATCGCCTGCGAAAACAGGCAGAAGGAAAGGAAAAGGAAGCAAAACAGCGACTGTTTGACGAACTGAAGCTAAAAGCAGTTGCGGAGAAAGCACAGAGCGAGCGATTGACATATAAGCGAGTATAATTCTTGCGTTAGACGCCCCTTTGTGTACAGGGTTAATAAGGGGCGTCACATATTATGATTAAGGGTGTGCATGGGAAGGAAACCATATCGAGTAGAACTATACTATGCAAAAGGAAGGCCAATCTATAATCTTGTCAAAGACGTAAAAGTAAGAGGCAAACGAACAAAGGTTAGAGTATATCTTGGCCATGATGAACCTTCAGCAGCGGATGTAGACAGGTATCGTGCTAATTTTGCTTATACCATTGAGGCTAGAGCTGCTGAGAAAAAGGCTGAGTTAAGTAGTACGCTTTATTCTTCAAAATATCTAACTAAAGACCAAATCAAAACAATTGAAACAATACACTATTATTACAAAACCTTCACTGATTTGCTAACTAGAAGTGAAATAGATGCTTATGAAACAGCTTTTGAAATAAGTTATGTTCAGGGGACAACATCAATTGAAGGAAACACGCTTACACCCAAGCAAACTTATGACTTGCTTGTCAATGGTATTCCACCTAATAACAAGTCGATGAGAGAAATTAACGAAGTTCAAAATTTCAGAAGGGTAAAAACGTATCGGGAAGAATATCGTGGAAAAGTCACGATTGATTTTATTAAAACTCTGCACTCACTGATTATGAACAATATCGACTTTGATTCAGCAGGTGTCTTTCGACGAATTGATGTGACCATAGCAGGATGTGAACTCCCAGTAACGCCACCTCCGTTGATAAAGGAAGAGCTTTCCAAGTTAATAGGCGATTATTATTGGGAAACAGACAGAGGTCTTCACCCATTCGAGGCGGCTGTGCTTTTTCACTATGGCTTTGAAATGGTACATCCTTTCATGGATGGAAATGGTCGTGTTGGTCGAGAGATTTTCAATTATATGCTTAAGAAGTGCGGTTATCCGCGCTTGCTTTTTCTAGGTAAAGATAGAGAGATTTACATAAGATCTTTGAAATTGGGTAATCGTGAGAAATATGCAGAAATGATAGAAATATTTGCGGATCTGATCACAAAACAGAGATATAGCCTTCTTATGGAGAAGCTTGAAGAAATCGTTTCACCACCTAAAGATGATCATCAACTGCGACTCGATGCCTTTTATCTCTGATAGCATCATCATGCGATACTGACTTTATGAAAGACGCCTCCTAAACTTTGTTGGCTGGTGCAACAGGCAGGCTTTAGGTAGCTGGCCACACGAGCGTCTTTCATGAGTGTTAAGTTATTTGTAGTGACACAATCAGCTAAAACCTATTATAGATCAGCTAAAGATAAACTCATTTAGGCTTTGAGCCTGACCGCATAAACGAATAGACCTATCCTTGAAACCTGACAGGTGAAGCATTAGTGGTTAAAGATACGAGGTATCAAGTTGAAACGGCGTTTAGAAAAGAACTTTTTATTCGTGCCGAGCTAAAAGGAAGCAATACACAATTGGCTACCATGCTTGGTTACAAAGGAAAATGGAAAGGAAAAAGATTCACCGAACTCAGAAATGGAGTTATAGAAACCATGACCCTTTTTCAACTTAAGAAGCTGGCAAAGATAACCAACATTTCATTGACAGAAATTCTTAAACATGTATCGCCAAAGACTCCAAAAGACTTGTCCTTGTCCCATGACAAATAACTTAACCTTACCTATGAGTGCCAGCGTTTTCTTCTCCAACCTTCCTTACGAACCATGAATTTGACATCAGAACCCTTGTACGCTTTGTTCATTTCTCTAGCTTCTTTCTCAGCTTTCTTCTTTGTCCCGAAACGTTCTCCAGCAACAACGCGGATAGGATTATTGCCTTTCCTTCTTACAAGAACGTAGGTTGCTGAACCGCGTCTGTGATAACTCAAACAGACTCACGAAAGAAAAATCTGTTATGGGCTCGCAAAAGAAAAATTGCCATGAGCGCACGCGAAACTACTTTAAGATTACGTGCACTTGTTTTTGCAAGCGTTCTTGAACCTCTACGTTTTCTCTGATTTCTTTGTTCTTTGCTTCTATCATTTCATGATAGTGCTGTTTCAATAGTTGTGCGTCTTGAACTTCCACTTTAGCGTTCAATCTCTCACATTCGATTAAGGAACTAGATAATGTCCACCGATTCTTAAAAAGAATATGCAACAGCGTAGAACACAAAAACAATGAGTCATCCCACGACAGTTAACAATGAAACAAACCAAACAAAGAGTTTACAGAACCTGTTTTTGGAAAATTAGAGACATAGTTGTATGGAAAGTCGTGAATAAGCAGTTTGGGTTTGGGAGCAGAAATCAGGTCAGTTAAGCCTTATCTCGGATACATAAGAGGTTTATACTGAGAACTTGCAATAGTTGAAGACACACGAATGAAGGGGTTCCAAGATGGCACGTTCTAAACTTGAGACGTACGTTGACATTCTCAAAGTGTTGGCTCATCGTGGACCCTTGAAGCTAACGCATATAATGTATAAAGCAAACGTGAATGGTAGCATTCTGAGAGAGTATCTGGACTTCCTGCTCAAACAGAATCTTGTTGAAGAAAGAAACGTGGGGAAAAGTAGAACCGTCTTTGCTGTAACTCAAAAAGGCATAACGGTGCTCAAGAACTTCAGGGAAATGCAACAAATATTGCCAATCATTGAAGAAACAAGAAATATGATCCCAACACCTATTTGATTTCGCTTAAGTTCAGGGAATCATCAACCGACTTTTTTACGTGGGCTCGTTTTAGTCACCAAACGAATTTTCACAACAAAACCTACCAAACGAAGACTTCACAGAACCTTCGCGGCGGTTCTGTTCCCTTGTCGTCTGTTCTAGGATGCTGTTTCTTTTCGTCTGCTAGCTTAGGAAACTCTATTGAGGTTAGGTTTTCGATTTCTCTAATTATGCTTTGGGCTTTGCTCACCAAATTCCATACGCCTTGTTCTCGGTAAAGTGGAATATTATTTGACTTACAATAATCCAATAACGTGGAAAGAAGAGTAAAGGATACATCAGCGAGTTCAATGGAACGATCATATGTCTCTTTCCAGCGCACAAGAGCGTTTTCCATGTTACTTTAGCCTTTCTTTTTGTTTTTCCTCTTGTTCCCATTCCCCTTTCTTCCTAACAAGAATGCTGACTAGTTCGCCAAATTCCTTAGTCCTTGCATTTATTTCCTCTGCTGAGGCGACTTCATTTAGTCCCAGTATTTGTTTTGATATGTTTACTGCATATCTGTCTGAATTAAGCAACCTATCAACAATAGTATATAGATTCTCAATTTCGAAGTGTATTCCTTCCATCCAATCCCAAAAGGATTTTGCACTGATGGCCGAGGAAGGGTCTTTCGATGTTTCCGCGAAGGTTTTACAGCGCACTACTTCGTCGTGGAATAATTGCTTCTTTTGCTTGACAAATTCTGCTAGTGTGGGTGTTTTTGGTTCGTTTTCACTCATTCCCTTTTTTCCCTTCCTTCTTTTCTATCCATTCTTTTATTGCTTCATCAACGAGGCGACTAAGAGTCATATCCTGCTTGAGTGCTTCGATTTTTGCTTTCTTCCATAACTCTGGGTCAACCTTTAATGAGGTTACAATTTGCTCCTTATCATTTATTGGCATTTTAATCTCCGATAGCCAATACTACTAAGCAGTATAAATAGTTTACGTTGTGCCACCATGTTAGTAGTAAACCTTAAATAGCTGTTTAATACTATACTACTAGACAGTGGTGTAGTAACATGGCAACCATAACAACAAGAGAAGAACGCGGTGAAGCAATCGCAAAACTCCAAACCCAAATACAGAGAGCAGACGAAAACCTTTACACCGTGAAATCCCAATCTGGAAATGGCGAATACTGCGTTACCAAAGTTTGCGGAGAATGGCTATGCGAGTGTCCAGATAACAAGTATCGCCATGTAAAATGCAAACATATTTTTGCGGTTGAATTTTCAAGCCAAATAAGAAAAGAAGTCCAAATTAACCGAGTTATCCAAGAAGTAAATGTTCAGAATTGTCAATATTGCGGTTCAAACAACCTGAAGAAAGATGGCTTAAGAAACAACAAAGCGGGAGCTATTCAAAAGTTCTATTGCCGAGATTGCCACCACTATTTCACCATAAACATTGGCTTTGAAAGAATGAAGCACAATCCACAAGCAATCACTTCCGCTATGCAGTTGTACTTTAGCGGAGAGTCATTGAGGAATACTCAGAAATCGCTGAAATTATTGGGTGTGGAAGTTTGTCATAAAACCGTTTTCATGTGGATTAAGAAGTACGTCAAGCTGATGCGAGACTACGTTGAAAACATTGTTCCAAACGTAAGCGACACTTGGAGAGCAGACGAATTATGGGTTAAAATCAAGGGAGACACGAAATACCTCTTTGCCTTAATGGATGATGAAACAAGGTTCTGGATAGCTCAAGAGGTTGCAGAAACCAAAGATAGGCACGATGCGCAAGCATTGTTTTCTAGAGCTAAGTATCTTATGGGAAAACAGCCTAAGACTCTTGTAACTGATGGACTAATGACTTATTCTGCTGGTTGCATGGAAGTTTTCTCTCAAGCCAAGCACACACGACATATCAGACTCCAAGGTGATATGAACAACAATAAAATGGAACGCATGAACGGAGAAATCCGAGATAGAGAGAAAACAATGAGAGGACTTAAGACGAAAGATACACCGATTCTGTCAGGGTATCAGCTTTTCCACAACTACATCCGAGAGCATGAAGGGCTAAACGGAAAGACACCCAGTGAGGCTTGCGGAATCAAGGTAGAAGGAAAAAACAAATGGAGAACGTTGATTCAAAATGCAAGTATAAAATCGCGAGAAATCCGCAAATAAGATATAATTAAACGTATAATAGCTAATCACTCGGAAAGGAGAATCTTGGTTAAGGAACAGCGAAAAAGTAGACACTGGGGATGGAGCAGGTCAGTCGCAGTAATACTGCTTGTTTTTCTTGCGCTAGTGTCGATTTATCTTGGATTAACTATCAATGAATGGAACAAAGACAATGTTAGTCTTCAGCAAACTCGCACGTTTAATATTCCTTTTGGATTAAGTTTCAATAATACAAGACTTGTGACCCCTGAAAATCCAGACGATGTTGATATTGATTTGACCTTAACTTACCCAAAGGCAACTTTGGTAGTAGACGACGTTGTTACTATGGTAGGGCTTGCCAATTTGAACACAGTAGAAGCTCAGAAAATAGCGGTTGTACTTCTGGGATTCCAGAATTGTCTTGAATATCCTCTAAACAAAACCAACGATATACCTAACTTTATGACATTACATATTGCTAACTCCAATGGAACAAACAAACTAATAGGAGAAACAGAGGGTATGTGGCAACTTGAAGGTCAATATCATGCGAGCGTAATACTTGCTTTCAAGAACGGAACGGTAATGGATGCGGGTTATTCTCAAGATGTGGCTGTTACTGTCTATCCAAAAGCTCAATACGCACAGATAGTGACCAATAATGTGTCAATGGCATTGACTGTCGGAGTTTATCTTCTTACCGTTATGAGTACAGGTAGCCTGATTCTAACTCTGTGGGACAGAGAGCAGTCTACTCAAGAAGGCAAGAACAATCCCAAACCCGATAATTGCCACGCCGAAGTAAGTGATGAAAAGGGCAAAGCCGAACTCAAAGCCAGCGAATAGAATACTAAAGGCGCAAGTAATTAAGCCTAAAAACATAACTAAAAGTATCGTTTCTGAACTGAATAGTATTTGTCGATATTTTTTCAATCAGAAACACCTCCTCTCAGTAGATGACGACTTTTCACAAAACCCAAAAAACCGCGTCGAGAAACGTCGGGTGACGCAGACTTCACAGAGCCCTAATTCAGAATGTAAGTCAGCAGACGAAAAGTAACACCTATTCAGAACAGACGACAAGGAAACAGAACCTTCGCGGCATCTGTACTCCTTTTTGAGTAGCTACTCTTAAGTAGTTATCTCAAACTATCATCACCGCAGTCTCGAGATGGAAAACATGGACGCAAAACGAACCGCATTCATCGCAATGCTGAGTGCTCTGGGCATAGTCCTATCGGCAATCTCGCTCAACATTGCGCCAATTCTTAGCACTGTGGGGCAAGGAGGAGCCGCACTAGATCTTTCTCACATTGCAACGTTCATAGCTGCGATTTTCGGGGGGCCGATTGTAGGGGCTATTGTAGGGCTTTTTGGCGGTCTCTATTCCGGCTACTATTTTGGTTTTGTTTTTGGCCAAGGATTGTTCGCGGTCATAGGGGTGCCACTAGGAAAGGCAATGACCGGGTTCGTGGCGGGCCTGTTGTACAAGAAACTGAAAATAGGAAACGGTTCGCATTCATTCTACGCCATTCCGGCAACACTTCTATCCTATGTCCCGGAATCCATCTACACTGTCTTATACTTTCTATACATCATGACCTTTGTCAACGGCCAAGGAATGGCATATCTCATTCCCCTCGTTATTCCAAAGGCATGGATAGAGATAATCGTGATGAGCGTTCTAATGGGTGCGCTTGCTGGAAATACGGGTTTCAGAGAATTCGTCAACAGATTTCTTTATGTTCAGAAACCACAGAAATCCACTGGAGTAGCAGGAAAGATTCAGCCCTGACCGATTTGTCAGTTTTTCTTCAGATCGAATGATTTCGCCAAGGCTTCAGCGTTTATTTTCCCACTTCGAAACGTGTTTCCAGTCTTTGCGTTGTTAATGATGAGCACTGCCGGTGCAAAGAGGTTTGGGTCAATCTTGTAGAAGTCGTATTTTGCTTCCTTGAAGATTTCTATAAAAGGCCTTCCATAGGCCTCGGACGCCATGGATGGAGCCTTGTTCACCATCTCCTCCAGTTTTTCATCATTGTCATGCTCAACGACATAGTAGGCAGTTCCGCCATAGAGGATGGCGTCGTTTGTCCTTGCCATAGCCCTCGCGAACTTCGGATGGATAGGGGAAATTGGCGCATATCCAGAAGCGTAAATGATCACATTAGCATCTAGTCCGAGTCTTCTGAGCTTGTGGATCCCTGTTTCGACTATTCTGCCTGACACTTGCGTTGCGCCGGTTAGGCTGGCTGTCGGAGTCAACACTATTGCCAGATTTTGAGGTGATATCTTACAGTCTTTTGCAAAGCGCTCCACGATCTTCGCGGGCGGACACTTGTCAGTTTCAAGAACTACGACTCCTCTGTTGAAATCGTCCTTGTACCCGATTTCTCCATAGATGGCCTTCGGCTTCTGTGCCAATGCTCTTGCCGGCCCTGAGCCTATTGCGAAGTAGCCTTCTTCGTTTATTTGCCACCCAGCATACTGTGAGCCTAAAGTTGCGATGACCGGATGGTCTGAGTAGATTTGTATTGACGGAAGGTCTAGGTCTCCATACCCTCGGCAGGTTATTTCAGCATTTCCGCATCCTCCCATGCATATTTCGGTGACAATCTTTCCTGCCTGAAAACCTCCCCGTGCATTCACTCCTGCGTCGATTATGGTGGTTCCAGATTCCGTTTCTTCGACCTTGACTCCGTAGAGATCTGCGTTTTCAACGAGTTCATCCAGCAGTTTCCACGCTAGGCGATTTACGCTCAAGGGTTTTTTCATCAAGCTTTCTCCTCAGAGGAATTTTTCGTAAGAGTTTAGATGTGGATTCTTCTGTTTGGAGACATAAAGTTTGCCGTTTCCGTTTTCCACAAGGTCTCCGAGAAAAACGTAAAGGGGCCCTTCGGCCACTTCGTTTTCTTCAATCTTGACCTTCGGTCTGATGCCGTCTATGGTGAATGAGGGGAGAACAGATTCTAGGTGTCCTCCAACTACGATTTTGCCGTTTACCATGCATGCTCCTGCTCTTCCTTCACAGTCTCCTTGAACGTAGATTGTCCCGTCATGCATGCGGAAGCCTACGAATTGACCTGCACTGCCATAGATTTTGATTATGCCCTTCTTCATGTTGGCTCCTGCTTCGGTTCCAACATTTCCATGGACAACAATTCTTCCTCCGTGCATGCCCTCGGTGCTTCCCCGGTACGGAGCGCCCAGGTAGTCGCCGGCGCTTCCGAAAATCTCTATTGTGCCTGCTTTCATCATCGAACCGGTCCATCCTCCAGTGTTTCCGTGAACGGTGATGTTGCCGCCCTTCATCTCTTCGCCCAAATGCATTCCGGCGTCGCCGTTGAGTGTTATCTCTCCGCTCTTCATTCCTAACCCGATTCTTCGAACCTTGCTGACGTCGCCGTAGAGCGTTATAGCCGGATTGTCAGGTTGGTTTTCCGTTTTGACTTCGTCAATCTTGAAGAGTTCGCCGAGTTTTTTCTGTTTGTTCCCTTCCCAAACCTGCAAGGTCTCTATTTCATTCAGTGTCTTTCCTTGAAAGACATCGGGGTTTATGCATTCGGCCAGGACTGGAAACCTGAAAGGTTTTAGAGGGCGCAGGCTTATCATTTAGACACGAGCCTTCACGGTTATCGGGTCCAAGCCTTTGAGGTGATCTTCGTTTACAGGATAGTTTTCATATTCAACTGTCCAGTAGTCTTTGAACCTTCTCTTCATGTCGCCCGTTATTCTTGCAGGTTCAGAGACTTTTACGTCAAGCCACATCGTATGACCGTCAACGTGCTTGAGGATTGCGCCGTCCTTGACAACCAGTTCTCCGCCCTTAACAGTGTAGGCGGCCCTTCTGAACGCTCTTCTGACGGTTCTGTACTTCCTTGAAATATCGGTTGTTTCAGGGTTCACGTTGTATACTGCTATGTCAGCGTCCGCTCCGACGCCCAGGTGCCCCTTGTTCTTCAGACCCAAGGCTCTGGCCTGCCCGGCCCTGGTCACCGTTGCAATCTCGTAGAGGCTCAGCTCACGATCCATTGACGGTAGAAGGCTTCGGCTGCGCGCTCGCGCGTTGATTCTCTTCAAGCTTGCCTCTCTCGCTTTTTTGCTGATGAGCCAAGCGATAATCTTTGGATAAGACGTGAAAGGCCCCCCGTTAGGATGGTCTGTCGTCATGAAGATTCTCCAGGGGTCTTTGATGAGCAGAGCCAGCTCCAAGCCGATGGACCATTGGACCGCGTGAACGTAGCTCTTGCGATGATAGCGGAAAGGCACGATACCCCCGCTTGTCTCGGTTTCCACATCATGGTTTACCCACTTGTTCCCCGTGAGTCCGTACAGCGCGTATTGGAACGGGCCGTCAGCAGTCATCGTCGTCGTGTCCGTGAATATTACTTGACCCATGTCCATGGTCGCGTGAGAGTGACCGTTCATGTAGTTTGCAATCTCTTCTGCCCCTGACTCCAATGTTCTCCAGTCGTCGCCCTTGAATGCACTGAATTGGCAGTGCGTTAAGTGAATAACTGGCTTGTCTTCAGTTGCCAGGTCCTCGACGCACTTCAAAGTTTCTAGGGTGGTCGTGTAGTTTCCAGGCTTTCCGAGGTTGTTTGCATGGACATGAATCGTGTGAGGCAGGTTCAGAAGCTTATTCGCCTTGCACAGTCCACGGATGATTTCCCGTGGTGTCGTACAGAAGTAGGGAACCTGATCGTCCAGACCCTTGACGTTGTGGCCGAAGCCCCAAGCTTCCAATCCGCCGGGGTTGACGATTTTTATGGCGTATCCTTTCGTTGAACTCATAATCCATGCGATGTGTCTTGCGCATTCCTTGATTTTTCCTTGAGCTAGGTATTCGAGCACGAACCACCAGTTGCCAAGAAGCGGGTAAGAGGCCTTGTCAAGCATCGGAGTGTCGTTCAACTCTTCGTGTGTGTGCTTCGCTTCTAGAGGGGGCATTGAGGGATTCATTATCGTCGTGTACCCCATTCTGGCGTAGCGGTAGCCCGTGGTAAACGTCGAAGGAATGGAACGGCCCACTCCTGCCCTCGTAACCGATGTTTTGGATTCAAAATCTCTGAAGTGGTCTTCAGGTCTCAGGAGCCTCCCAGTGTTGACTTCTGAGCCGGCGATGTGGGTGTGAATGTCTACGCCGCCAGGCATAACCGCCATTCCAGAAGCATTGATCTTTCTTGCCCTTCGCTCATTTACGCTTTCAACGATTTTTCCATCTCTAACGGCGATGTCCATCTTTTCGCCGTTAACACCGTTGAGGGGGTCGTAGACGAAGCCGTTTTTCACCAGAAGCTCCATTCACTTCACCTCTGCCTGAGCTTTCTTCCTCTTTTTCACTTTCCTGACCTCCAACAGCAGTCTTCTCAGGATTTCCTCGTCCGGCAGCACTCCTCTGGGAGGTTCCACGACTTTTTTGAGCGGAAGAGGCACGTGATCCATGCGGTAGGCTGTTCCACTCGTTTCTATTCCAACGAAAGCCGAGGGAAAAACGATGTCAGCCATCTGGCTTGTTGCGTTCATGTGTGGATCTATGGCTATCAGCGGGTTGTTCACCAGGTGTTCAGCTGCTTTTCTTGGAAAGTTTGAAACCGGGTCTGAACCGATTACCAATGCTGCGTCTGACTCTTTCCGCAGGAGAACATCGATGGCGGAGGTTTCTCCTGGATTGTACCTCGGATAACCCGAAGAAAAGTCAACGGCGTACGGATAGCCCGTCTGCCACAAGAAAACGGTGTCTGCGCCTGAGACGTTGAAGTGCCCGCGCATTGGCATTATGACGAACTTGGTTCGAGCATTCAGGTCGCGAGCCAAGCGGAGGGCGGCGTCAACATTCCGCGACTTCCCCTTGCTCATCGTTAGCCCAAGCCCGAAAAAGATTACTCCGAAATTGCAGCCGATCATCGCGTCAGAGACATCTTCCAAGTATTCAACTGGCACGCCCGCGACCTTGTCGGTCTCTATTTCTTGATCCCGAATCAGAGCTCTGAAGGCTTGCAGAAGCTCATAATCCTTGTTGGGTTCAACCTGAATGAAGTAGTCCGCGATTTCTGCCGTTCTAGTCTTTCTAACATCTATCACTATGAGTTTTCTGCCAGCTTTCAGAATTGCAGGACAAGGTCCGCGTTCAACTGGGGTTGATGGGATGGGAAATTTCTTCTTTGGCGAAACTTGTCTCAGAGCGCTTTCAACTTTTTTCCTTGCTGTTGCAGCCTTGGTTTTTGTAACGTAGGATCTCCATTCGCTTCTCTCAAACTTTCCTTCAGACAGCGTCGTGTACCTCTCTATGTGTCGGGGATGAGCACTCCACGGGTTGCTTCCCCAGTAGATAACGAGATCCGCCCTGTGCCTTATCTGCCCCAACGTGCACGACGAGATGCCAACGTCCTGAATGCCCAAGACCGAAGGGCCGTGGCACACGGTTGAAGTGTTGTCAATGACTCCTCCAACTTCCTCGGCCAGTTCGATGCCCACGCGTGTGGCTTCGCAACTCGTGGAACTCCAACCGTAAAGGAGCGGATAGTCTGCTTCAGCAAGAACTTCAGCAGCCTTGACAAGGGCTTCCTTGAAAGGCACTTCAACGAGTGTTCCGTTCTTTCGGATGAGTGGTTTCAAAAGCCTGTGTCCACTGTAACCCAAGAATTTAGATTCGCACATCGAACAGCCGTTCTTGACCTTAACAATCCTTCTGTTTTTGATTCTCAGCTCTATGTCATCGCAGAGACTCCCACAGACCGGACAAGTTACAGCCCTTGCAATCGGCACATTATCCCTTCCCAAACTGCTCCCTGAGAAACTCACTCAAGCCGAGAACAACCTTGTCAGGTGCGGACTGAATTTCCGCCGGAATCCCCTTAAGAGAAGGCATACCGATGCTGTCCGTCTCCGTACTAACAACTGCGTTTGCCCACACACCGTAAGGAATGAAAACAACGCCCACATGCGGTCCCCTCGGAGATTTCAAGGCCTTAAGAATCACAGAGCCATAATCTGTTGAAACACGAACATTGGTTCCTTCTTTTATCCCAAGCCTCTTCAGATCCTCAGAATCAACATAACAAACCGCAACACTCGCAAAATAATTTTCAGAAGCTTTCCCACACTCTTTACCCACACCCTGCTCTATCGTCCGCCCCGTGAGCAAAGTAACCTTCAGCTTCGAATCTGCATCCATATCTCGACCACAGCTTAACCATCTATACTGAAGCTCGGAAAACTCCTCCAAAGTTGATTCGGATTTTCAATCCAACTGGTTGCCGCCCTTGACTGGAGATTTTAATGCTACGCGTTCCACAAATTAAACTTGCCGTAAGATGATGAGAGAAACAATCATTGAAGGTAATACTTTGCAAACAGTTGTTTCGGATACCGTTGAATTAAGTTACCGGCTCTAGCCAGATTAGATTGGTTGCATTTCCCCTAAAAGTTTATTTGTAAGGTCAGCCAGTAGTAGAAGTGAGGAATTTGGGAAAGAAAGCTATTATTTTGGGAACTGCAGGGGCCATGGTTATAGTTTTCGCCTTTTTCGAGGTCTATGTGTTCAGGATAAAAGAGCAAGGTACGATTACGGTAGGTGAAATCATGGCTTATCCTTCGGAGTGGGTTAACAGGACAGTCATTATTGAAGGCAATCTTAGTAAGTCCACTACCTTCGATGCCTTTCTTTTCAAGTCACCTTGGTTATATAGACTCAGTTCTGATGGTGAAAGCATCGAAGTGAATGCGAGTGCCAACGTCATGAACTGGAGCTTGGGCATAATATCTTCTAACAGCTCTACGTCAGTGGCGGTCTATGGAGTGGTCGAAAAGCTTTCAGACATAATTTATGCCAATGACAGTTCGCCAATGACAACGGTCTACTACTATATTGCAGCCGACAGAGTCCTTCCACTCTTAACCTCGGCTATGTGCGGTTGCCCCAACACACCTTAGCCTTCAAATATTTCTATTCTTGGTTTTCTTCGTCTATTTGATTTTTGAAAATTCGAAAATGGGAATTGAACTTGGGTAACTTAACTTAACAGTGCCGTTGTTTCGGAAGTCTTATTAGTGTTAGGCAAAAGGATACACCCAAACCAGAGCGCGCGCGTTGAATATGGCGGAATTGGTGGATGAAGGCTCGAGAAGGCGATCTGATAGAGACTGAGGCTAACCTGATTTTCGATGTCAAAGGCCTGGTTCACCCTGCTGATCGCGTGGTAGCATTCATTCGCTATTTTCCCGACGAGAAAGGTGAGAGAACGAGAGAAGGAAGGTCTTTTGGCAAGGTCTATTCTCTTCCGAAAAGATACGCATTGTTGAAGGAAAGGTTTCCAGAGTACCTTGTCTATGACCCTGTTTTTGACGAAACCTTATGCGAAGTCCCAGTTGATAGTGTGAAAAAACATTACAAACCCGTTGAAAAGCTTCAGGAACTGCGCATGTCCAAAGGTCTGGATACGCTTCAGGAAAAGGCCATTCAGTTTGCGGAACTGTTGAAAGAAAGTGCAGACATCCAGTGGAACACGGTGGGGATTTCGGGCTCTATCATGGTTGGGCTTCACACTTCGGAGTCGGATATTGATCCTATTGTGTATGGTTCGGAGAACTGCAGGAGAGTGTATTCTGCACTGGAGAGTATGTTCGAGAACGAGCACGAATTCGTCAAGCCTTACACACGACAGGATATGAGAATGCTGTTCGACTTCCGTTCGAAGGACACTGCAATAGGGTTCGAAGACTTCCTACGAAGTGAATCGAGGAAGGTTATGGAAGGCAAATTCAATGGAACCGACTATTTTGTCCGCTTCGTGAAAGACTGGAATGAAATTGACGAGATCTACGGTGACGTTCAGTACGAGAATATCGGCAACGCGAAAGTTGAAGCCACGGTCATCGACGATTCAGAATCAAGGTTTACCCCCTGCACCTACAAAGTCGAAAATGTCAAACCACTCGAGGGCTCAACAATTGAACGCATCGAGGAAATCACGTCTTTTCGAGGCAGATTCTGTGAACAAGCCAGAAAAGGCGAAACTGTCGTCGCACAGGGAAAAATCGAACGTGTCAGAGACCGAAGGCAAAATAGAGAGCATCTTAGGCTACTAGTCGGGGGTAGGCATTCAGACTATATCGTTCTAGAGCACCGAGTCCTTTCGAGCTAGTGAATCCCTATCTTCAACTGCAACCTCGAAGTCTGCACCACATCTGGGAATATCATTTAGCGCGATGGTATGGGAAGTGTTAAGGGTGGTGGGCGCTCAGGCCATGTTATGAGCGCCCTTGTTTGTGGTTTGGATGTGCATAAGGATTCAACTTATGCGACGATTCTAGATTCCTCTGGAAAGATTGTTAGTCAAATGAGAATGAATAATGAAAGAGTGCTTCCGTACCTGTCTCGCTTCATCATTGGGAAGGTTGCTATGGAATCCTCCAATCAGGTAGCAGCATTGTATAGAAGGTTGGAGAGTGAGGGTTACAGCGTGCTGCTTTCTCATCCTAAGAAGACGCGGTATATTGCTGAGGCGAAGATTAAAAGTGATCGTGTTGACAGTAGGGCTATCGCTGAACTGGCGAAGTTGGATGCTTTGCCGCTTGCGTATATGCCTGAGAAGGAAGTTTCCATGCTTCGGGAGCAGGTGAGACGTCGTGCGTTCCTAGTCAGACAGCGCGTTAAGCTCCGGGTGAAGATCAAGAGCATCCTCACTCATGAGGGGGTCAGGTGGCCTTCTGACTGTGGCTTGTTCACAAAGAAGGGTGTGGAGTGGCTTCACGGTTTGGGTGTTGAGTCCGTAGAGTCTTACCTCAGGATTATGAGAATAGTTGATGATGAAATCAGGCTTCTCAACAGGCAGCTTCGAGGCATAGCAGGGAATGATGAAGACGTTAAGCTTTTGATGACTGTTCCGGGAATAGGCTATTACTCGGCTTTGCTTGTGAAGAGCGAGATCGGCGATATCAACCGTTTTCCTTTTGGTGATAGGCTCTGCAGCTACGCTGGCCTGGTGCCTTCCACGCATGCTTCTGGTAGCATGGTTAGGCATGGTGGGATTACGAAGGAGGGTAGTCGTTGGCTGCGTTGGGTTATGGTTGAGGCGGCTTAGACGCACGTTCACAGGTACGACACGGCCATAACGCATGCGTATCACCGTATAGCCGAGAGAAGGGGGAGAAGAGTGGCGGTTGTGGCTGCGGCTCATAAACTGCTTATGTGCTGTTGGGCGGTGCTGAGGTATAGAGAGTCGTATCACGATCAGGCCTAGCATAAACCTCGCTGTAGCGCTGTCCACGGTAGGACGTTAGCGCGATTGAGGAGGGCCTGGATGCGTAGCCATAGTGCCCTTCGAGAGCGAATAGGCGCGTGCCTCTTCAACGCAGGCGGGGTAGAAAGAATGAATGGAATGGGTGAGAGTATTGGTAGAAAGAAATAAATAACTACTTCACATAGGCGCGCCAAGAGTTTACAGAACCCGCGTGCATGTGTGTTCTAAATTGGCCAAAAATGGTTTTTATTCTGTTCTTGAGTTTTGGGAACACTGCTGAACTTCGGCTGGCTCCGTGTTCTCTCTACGGGAACTAGACCTGTCTGGAATTTGCTAGCCAGAATTAAAACCATTAGCGCGCGCAATGCGGATTTGACAAAACTAAAGAGTTACGAGAAGTATGCGTTTTTCCGTTTTGTAATCCTCACGCACTGTTTGCCGTTCCTAGTTACTCATGTTTGAGTAGTTGTATTACATTTCGATGGAGAAAGTGATGTTACGCTTCTTTCTAGCGCGCGCTTGAGAATCTGATCTTGCATCGTAGTCCTATGTATGCAATGCTATTCCTAATTTCATAAAGACTTAAGAATCAAAGTTCTAGCAGATTGTTCTAGGATGCATGCCGCTAATTCGTCTTTTCTCTGAGCAATGTGCTGGGTCTTAATAAGTTGATGGATTGGTTGATTAGTGTGTGGCGCCTCCCCGAAACTGTGTGTCAAAACACTTGCAGGGAGTAGAGGAGAGTTTGATTTGACAGAGGCATTAACTAGAAGAGTGTTCGCTGGAGTTATGAATGATGTTCGGAATTCCCGGTCTTCCCCCACCTCCCAAGCCCCCTAGCGGACATTGGGGCGGGTCAGGCGGCTGGGAAGAAGCAAATCCTATCGCGAGAGTTCCATCGCCATATATCACCATCTCTCCGCTGGAGCCATCGGGAAAAGTGAAGCCCAGACGGTAAGGACATGAGGCAAAAGTGCATCCCGGCCAAACCTTCCCTGCGGCATAGTCAAGAGCTTGATCCAACGTTTTACCAATTGTAAATGCACACTGGTAGAAGTATGCTGCGAAATAGTAGCCTTGACCGTAATCGTAATCGAGCGCTGGACCTGCACCGATGAAGCCTATGAAAGCAAATCCCGTTGGAGTTGCATTCGTGTAGCCGTCTAAACTCAGCTGGCTGGCATTTCTACGGGTCCATGCGTAGGGCATTCCAACTGGGACTCCATTATACGTTTGACCGATCACGTCTCCCTGATCGCATGACCATAGGAAGGCAAAATGGCTTCTTCCAAACATATTATACGCGTATATGTCTTTGTCCCAAACTTGTCCGCCGCTATCATTCACGATGCAATATTGCGTTTATCCATTCAAAGTGTCGTAGCCGCCATGTCCCTCGTAGAACGTTATCGCGTTCATATAGTCATGGCCAAAGGCTGCTTGATAGATGCTGTTCGAGTCCGTTGACCCGTGCGCGTCATAAGTCGCGTAACCGCTTGCGATGGAGCAGCTGTTTATGTAGGAGCACAGCGCTGCCTTAACATTGTTTTGCTCCCACGTCCAACCATATGTTGAACTTAATACTGAAGATGCGCTTGAACCGTGTGCGCTCGGCGCGATGAAAGTCATGAGCAGCACTGCTAGCACCATCGTAGGCACGGCCACACAAACTTGAACCCGTAACATCATTCTAAACCCTCCCGCCTTCGCCTGCCGTTTTTACGGTAGACCACAAAAGACATAGCGATGAACGATGCTGCGGCGGCAGCACCCAAAAGCACCGGCAGGTAGTCGATACTGCTAGTCTGCGTCGGCGAGGAACTGGGGGAAGAGCTTGAAGAGCTTGAGGAACCTTCTGTGGCGGCTGCGTCGGCGGCGGCTACTTGCCCGTTGTCTGCCCACACTCGGACTTGAAACCCGAAAACGCCGTAGTCCTGTTTACCGGCGGGCAACTTGGTGAAAAGTATGTCTACGTCCCAGGCAGGATATAGGCTGTAAGGGTCACGGGTTCCATTTCCGTACGCGTCGAACATGGGTCCACCCGGAACGTATGAAAGTGTTGCGTTCGCAGATTCCACCGTGCGCCCGTACGTCTTAGAATAATTCAACGCGTATGGCATGGCGATGTTTATGGCTTGCTCCTTGGAAACGTTGACGTTTTTGACGTTGAGTGAACTCAAGTTCAATTCGCCGATGCGGTCACCAAACTCTTCCAAGTGCCCGTCCGGGTTGAATTTCATCCAAAGTGAATATGTACTATTTGTTGCGGCGCTGTAATCGAATTCAGAGGATTTGTATGTGGGGCAAGCGAATTGGGAGAGTGTGATTGTGGAGTTGCCTGCGTTCAAGGTTAAACTGCCCTTGGACAAAGCTTGGTCGGTGAGGGTTGTGAGCAGAGTGCAGTAGGAGCGGTTCACGCAGGATTCATAAGAGCTGAGTATGTCTCTCGTGAGTCTCAGTGTGTCGTTGGACTGCACGGTCATGTTGGTGCCTGAAACCTGAGTCGGCGAGCCGTCTGCTCCGATTACTGTGTGTGGGCTGGGTGCACAGAACCAACTGATGACTCCATTCGAGACGGATACGTCCATCAATTCGGTATAGTTTCCTCGGCTTAATTGAAATCCGATATCCCAGCTTGGATAGTAGGCGTAGGCAGTCCATTGGATGGACGTGACGTTTACGTTGTAGTTGCTGAAATTCGCCACTGCTACGTGTTGAAGGAAGTTTAAAGCCACCGCTTCGGCTTCTGAACTCGATTCGTCAGCGCGGGTCAATCCTGCCCAAGGCAAGAGAAACGCAAACAGCGCCAAGAGCAGAATTGCCAAAATGACACGCTCCTGTGAATTCAACTGTCGCATCGCCTATTAGGAATATTGTTTCAACGCTTAAAACTCTTGCGGCTAGACATTAGTTATGATATAAAAACAAGTCATTTAGGTTAAATATGAGTTTCAATTATGCCTTCCAGGACAAAACGCTGGCTTGCTTTCACGCTGACATCGCTAAACTTAACCAACACCGTCGAGCAGGATTCTGCCTTCTCTGTCACCATAACGGCGTCGCAGGGATAATCTCCCTCTTTTTTGGTCAATGAGGATGCCTAAATACGCGGTTGACGTATCGTTATTGGTATACTCCGAACTAATTCGGAACATATTTGGATCGTAGAGTAGACCTGAGGTAGGGCGCGTGAGAGCAAGCAAGTAGAGAGGTCTTTCAGATCCCTGCTTTCTTCAGAACCTGTTCATAATATCTTGGACAATAGGTCAAAGCTATTTGGAGGAAGTCGTCCTTTTCACCAGTGACCTCTTCTAGGTTTCCCTCAACGTAGATGGTTTCGTCTCTGAAGGCTTGCATTCGGAACTCTTCCATGTAAGAGATAATTCGCTTGACCCGTTGAGCCTGCCTTTCGCCCTCGAGGACTTTCAACGGTTCGATGTGATAAACCGACGGTACAAACGGAGCGTCACTGTCATCTCTTATTCGAGCTATCATCCTGACCCAGCCTCGCTGCAGGATCCTCTTCGCAGAGTTGTACTCGCTGCATATCTCTTTCCAATCTTTCACTGGTTCAAACTCGGTCTTTATTGTCCTTCCGCTTTCCTTGCTGTCGAACAGTGAATAGACCAGTTTCCTTCGTTGATGCCACAGGAATTCTTTTGGAGTGAAGTTTCTGAATCGCCACACTTTACCGCTTATGGACTCCTCGGTTTCAAATTCGTTCCGTAGGATAGAAGACTTGGCCTCGTACAATTCCTGCAGTGTTTTGCGCAACCTCGTAACGTTTTCCTTGCCATAAATGATGAGGTCGATATCCGAGAATCTGGGGTGATAGAAACCGTGGAGCATCGATCCGAACACGCCGAAGCTCTCAATTGGCAAACCGGATTGATCTACTGCAATGTCCAAGACGTTCCGCGTTGCCGTAAGAAGGCTGTCCTTGGGTTCGGTTTGAATCAGTTTTCTAAGCTCTTTTTCGGGCTTTCGAACTTTGCTGATGTCACGATGATTGACGCCGATGACTTTCTTCTGGAGCATTGTGTGTGGAATCATGTACTGGGGATAACTCTTTTCCACGAACTTCCAGCCCTCATCTTCATAGAACTTGTAGAAAACATGTGGCCCTTGGTTTCTGAATGCTTTGGGATTATCGGATTTGAATATTGTTGCAGGCGCATATTCAGCGTCACATACGTAGGCGTCTGGCGGGTGTGAGTATCCAAACACCCTGAACACTAGGCCTTCCTCAGTCACGATTGCGTCGCGGTCTCTCAGTTTTGGAGTGGCCAAATGTGCTCTTCCTCGCTGGTCGCTGTTCCCACCACGACTTGATAGAAAACCTGTCCCGTTTCAACGTTTTCTGCACGCTCCAGCATTCCTGAAACGCTAATCTTCTCGCCTCGTCGGGCAACGTTGCGGTAACAGCCAATCATTGAAACAACAGTCTCCGGAACCTTACCTTCGCTAAGTGCCCCTGCGTGCATTGGTTCGTAGTCCCTGATTTTGTAAATGGCTGGCCGAAACATGGCTTCGCTGTCGTCTTGAACCTTGCAGGCGAAGTTGACAGGAGTTACGGTGTTGCATTGTAGCTCTCCGTATTTTTGTTTGATTTCTTCAGATTTGCGAATTGCGTTGAACATGAAAATCTTGTTCAGGTATTTTCCTTTGTATCGGCGAGCCGCATCTAACCGGTTGCTGAACTTGTAGCTCAGCCTGCCAGCTTCAACGAGCCTGTTTATAGTTGCTTCTAACACGCGAAAGTTTTGCGCTCCGTAGACGACCAGGTCTAAATCTGATTTTGACGTGTGCATGTTTAGGGCCACAGAGCCGTGTACACCAAAATCCTCCAGCCCAATGCCTGATTCGGTTGAGAGCAAATCAACCAGGCTTAGTGTCATCCTTTGCAAGTCATCTTTGGTTTCAAGCCAGGTCAGATGATGCAGACAGTCTCTCGGAACGAATATGTTCTTGATGGAATCTAACGGTGCGCTGATAATCTCCTTTCTTCTGAAAGGACAATAGTACACGTAGTCTGGGAAGTTCTTTCGAAAGGTCTCCAGAAAGGTCTGATAGTTCTGTGCAGTGTATAGGTTTTCAGCTCGAAAGAGTTTCTGTTCTTCAAGGTTCCATGTGTTCTGTAAATATTCGACATTGAACAGCTTCTGGAACGGGGCTGGGATGTATTTGAGAAAGGCGAAAACCCGGTTGGCGGGATGTTCATACCCGAAAACGTTGAATATGAACCCCTCTTTTGTTGTGAAGGTATCTCCGTCTGCGGGAATCCAACGTTTCAGGTCCGTCTGAAGCACCTCGACATGATGAGATTGGAGTGCCAAAAAAACCTATCGCAGAGGCCATAACGCTTAAAGCAGGAGGAGGCTTACAGCAACCTGACGTGAGCAATGTTGAGCAGCAACTTACATCCGTATGTAGTTTTTCTTCCGTCTGAACATAAGATCAAGGTTCTGAGCGCCATCTTCGGTTCAAAAGCGGCTGTTGACATACTGAAATTCTCGCTCAGCCAGGGCATTTCGAACAAGATTTACCAGGGCGACCTCGTGAAGAAGTCAACATTTTCAAACAAGACCGTTATCAAAAACCTGAAGTCGCTGACCAAGCTGAGGATATTGACGGAGAAAATGGAGAAAACCGAAAGGAATGGCCGTATCACATGGGTCAAGGCCTATCAACTTTCGAGCGCTGGCAAGTGGTTTGCACTTTTGCTCGCTGAAGAAAAAGAATTGTCCGACAAGGAGAAGGCGGAGATATTTCAAAGCCTCTTCAGAGCCTACCTGCGATGGGCGAAGGATCTCTCACAGAAGCTGAACATGGACAAGAAAATGTTGGAAAGAGTCTTCACAGAGGAAATGCAGCGAACACGGGTGCATAAGACTTGAAGGCAACAGTCATCGGTGTGGTGGGCGGAAAAAAATCTGGAAAAACCACTACAATAGAGATTTTGACGAGAGAACTCACCAAGAGGGGTTACAAGATTGCGGTGGCCAAACACATTCCAGAGCCTAATTTTACGCTGGATACGGAAGGAAAAGATACATGGCGTTTCGTCCAATCAGGTGCTAAAACGGTGGTTGCCGCATCAGCAGGTGAGATAGCCACTATAGAGAAGACTCGCGCAGACCTCTCCCTGAAAGAGATTCTGCAGAGATGCAGAGGGAGCGACATTGTCTTCCTAGAAGGCTTCAGAAAACTCGTGGCTGAAGACAAAAGCATACACAAGATTGTGGTTGCAGAATCTGCCCAAGACATCGAAGAAGCAGTTGAGATGTTCATGCCTATACTGGCCTTCACAGGACCATACTCGCCCGAGAAACCCCACCTTAAAATCCCGTACATAGACGTACTAAAGCATGGCAAAGAAATAGCGGATCTTGTGGAAAAAGTAGTCAGAAAAAAGGTGTAACATGAGTCATGTTGCCGCTAGGCTGTGGGGCTTGGAGATATTATCTGAGGGGGAGATGGGAGAAAGGAGATATTCCTAAAATGTAAGGTAATTCTCCAAACCTTTCCACCCTGCGTTTCAACATGCTCCTGTTACGTGACTTGTAATCATCTCCTCCTAGAGCGCTTTGAAGGTTTCAAACCATCTGTTGTACAATGCTAGCATGTCGAGAGACACGCTGGGTTTCCTGTCTTCCAGTGTCTGTCTGAAGTCGTCCATCGTCACAGGTCTCGGTTTTGCCTGTTTGTCGTCTGCTTTTCCGGACTCGAAGAATTCACCTATGAGTTTCAGTTGTGCCGATTGGTTGACGTCTCTGATGTCGCTTCCTGAAAATCCTTCTGAAAGCCTTGCCAGCTCGTGCAAGTCGACGTCAGGCGCCAGCTGCAAGTTGGTCGTGTAGAGTTTGAACATCATCAAGCGTGTGTGGTGGTCTGGAAGAGGCACCAGAATCCGTTTCTGGAACCTTCTTATGAATGCCCAGTCCAAGTCCCAAGGCTTGTTCGTCGCACCGATAACGTAGACGTGTAGGTTCTTGCCCTTGTCCACGATTCCGTCCATCTCTTTCAGAAACTGGTTCCTAACTCTGATTTCGCCGCCGACCTCGTTCGCGTGTTTACCCATCATGGAGTCCAGTTCGTCAATGAACACTATGGACGGCTTGCCTTCCAAAGCCGATTTCCTGACTGAACCGAAGAGTTTGGCCACGTTCTGCTCAGCCTCACCAAGCCACTTGGACATTACTGAAGCAGCATCGATAGAAACGAAGTTGGCATCAATTTCCGTGGCAACCGCGGCGGCCAGCAGCGTCTTGCCGCAGCCTGGCGGTCCGAACAGCAGGATGCCCCTCGGCCAGCCCAGCGGGAACAGGTCTGGCCTCTGAACCGGGTAGACTATAGCCTCTTTCACGGCTTTCTTGGCGGGGTCAAGCCCGACGACTCCGTCCCATTTCACGTTTGGCTTCTCTATCACTATGAGTTCTTCGTACGTTGATTTTCCGCCTTCAGTCCTTGTTTCCCCTTCAACACCGTTGCATCTGGCTTCGGGCCGCGGTTCTAAGGATGTCACGGCGCCCTGTATTGCTTTGATTCGTTCCTGGTAGGCGATTGCTCTCTGTATGTAAACCTTGTTCAGGCTGTATTCTGGGTAGAGTTGGACGAGTTGCAGGAGGCTTTCTATGGCTTTTTGGTACGTGGTTATGGCCATGCCCTTTGCTCCCTGCTTGTCCAGGCGAACTGCTTCTAAGGCAAAGGTGGTTGCAGACTTCTCAAGCTCTTGAGATGCGCTCATAACTTTCATTCTCCAGCTTTCAATTCAATTTTTATTTTTCCTTTCGACCCCAGACTCTCTAGGGCCTTCTCGATATCCTCGTTTGAGGTTTCCAAGTCAACCGAGCAACGTTCCATATCGATTTGGCCGTTGCTCTTCCTGACGTAATCGAGAAGAACATCCTCTAACTGAGAATTTTCAACTTTCAAGGAGATTTCCTTGATTTCGGATTTTTTATAAGAAATGAGGGTTTGAGAAGAGTCTCTTCCAGATTCTTCGGAGACTTTGCTGGTCTTCTTTTCCGAAAAGTTGGTCGCTAACGCAAGCATCTCTTCCAACGTTGCCTTTTCGCTTTCTGGGATTTTCTGAGTAACGGGCGGTTCGGGCAGGTTTTGGGAGATTCTTTGTTCGAGAAAGCTTGAGACTTGGCTTAGCACTTCTTCGCCGCCAGGTGTCTTCCGGTCTACGGGAATCACTGATTCGTCAGCCGTTAGCTTTGTTGAGTAGAGTGTCTCGCTTATCGTGTCGTTGACTTTGCTCAGTTCGGATGAGACGTCAGGCAAGAATTGAAACAGCTCTTGTGAGACGTTCTGGAGAAGCTTCAGTGCAGGTTTGAGATCGATGACTATGTCACTCAGTTCTCTTATGGTCTCAAGTCTGAGGATTACCCGTTCGATCGCCAGCTCTACGTTGTAGAGGAAACTAATAATCTTCCGCACTTCCGCGATTTCGTTGGCGCAGATTGCCGCACGATCTTTGTTCTTCGCTTTGAGAGCCCCAACGCACGTTTGAAAAAGGATTTTGTCTCTCTCTTTAAGCCTGTAACTCGCCTGTTCAAGCCTGCCGTGCTGGACTCTCAGCACCTGCATTGACTTGACAGCTGTTTCACGGAGAGGTGGAGGGCTCGAATGGATAAATCCTTTGATGATTCTTCCCTCCGCCCGCTACTCTCTTGTTCCAGCCTATATTCCGGTTTTTCCGATTTCCTTCACGTAAACGACTACTGGCGGTTCTGGAAGCTCTGATGCAAACGGTTTAGGCGGTTCGGGGATCTTGCCTTTCGTCTGTTCAAAGGGTTTGGAAGTGTCACCCAACAGAATGCTGGAAAGCTTGCTGGTCGTCAGTTCCAAGTCGGTTTTCTTCATGTGAACTCGTTTGATGTTCTCTTGAATCATCGAAAAGGCGGTTTCGTAGTATTGGTTGTCGACTTTTCCTATTTCGTGTTCGATTTCGAGGTTGACCAAGGCATAGTTTAGATCCTTTGTTTGTTCGTTGCATTCTGCGATTTCGTCTTCTATTTCTTCTCTCAGAGTCTGTGCTTCACTCTTGAGCTGAGTTAGAACGCCATCGAAGCTGCTGTGCAGCTCTGCGTAGAGTTCCTTTGATATCTTCTTCTTCTCAGAGAGGTCCTTGAGGGCTTGGTCCTTGCGCCAAATGAGGGGTATCTGATCGTTGAGTATGCCTGCCTGAGCTTTTATGTTGGAGACGAGGGTTACTTCAGAACCGTCGAACTTCACGTTATCCACACAGCGCTTTAGAAATCTTCCATCGCCCAGCGCGATAAAGACACTGTCGAATTTTCCACTCGGGGTCACTGCAAAAGAGGCTATCTTGCCTATCGCACGTCCGTACTCGTCGTTGATCTGTTTTCCTACAGAAAGAAAAAGGTTGGGGTTTTGTGACATCCTTTTCATCCCCTATGTTTACGAAGTTTCCGTTGAGGATTTTTCGCCTACTGGAGTCGTTGGTAGTCCGGGCATTCCTGGTGGCAAGTCTGGGAACTTCTCTTTAACTCTCTGTTCTGCGACCGTTGCTGCCTCTGTGAGAATTTTGCCTGCATCTTCGTTCACGTTGTCAAAGTTCAACGTCATTCCTGAACCTGTTCCTGCTTCCATCATTATTCCGCTCAGCATGTTGCCGATTTCGCCAAGTTCGCTCTCTGCTTCAGGGAAAACGCTTACGAGTCCAGCTTTGACTGATCTCAAGACTCCGACTGCGGGGCCTAATGTTGACACTACGTCTCCGAGTTCTGATACGGTGCGTAATCTTAACACGATCTGTTCGAGTGCAAGCCTTGCGTTAATGATGAGTTTTTCCATCTTGCGTATCTCAGCCAGCTCGTTGGCAAAAACGTTTGCTCGCGCGGTGTCATGCTTGGTGTATGCATCTACTATTCTCGCGAATATCGTCTTGTCCCTTTGGCCGAATCTGTCCGTGGCTTGATCCAATTTCTGAACCTGCAGTTCAATGCGTCGAACAGCGAAGTCTAGGCGGGGCTTCAATGGGCCAGGTGGCCTAACTGCCTCTATCACACGGTTTGTGAGGGGTTGCTCTTCTCTTCTTGTTTCCCATTTTTTGCTAAACCTTTCTGACAAGTTAATTACCTCCAAAGACCAAAGGTCGCGGGGAAGAGTCTTATACATTGTTAACATGGTGAAAACATGCCTGTATATATGTGGAGCTATATGTCCCAGCCGAAACAGTTTTGGGCTTTAATTTTCCAACTAAAAGACTATGTTCGCGGTTTTCCGAGAATAGACATAAAGGTGTAAGTTAGACTAAAAAGAGGCTTGAATTAATTCCTATCCAAAAAGGTGAATCAAATGGGCGAAAGGTTAAAAATTTTCGTCTTTGTGGCTATCTTGGGATTCTTTGCTGGAATGATTGCAGACTTGGCAGGAACGTACGCGATTCCTTGGCTAGTATCTGTCTTGCCAGCGTTTCTAAGCGCAAGATACCTACTGTCAGGGGTCGCCGGAGCCTGTCTAACACTGGTACTGGTAAGCGTTTGGGCCTACATCAGCGGACCGCCAGAACGTTAACCTTCTCTCCTTCTCCTTTTTCTTTGTTCGCACAGCACCAAAGTTTTGGCACTCTTTCCTTCTCTTAATATACGGTTTCAGCTAACAGCGATTTTTATGTATTTTTGGACTCAGCAGCGGAAAAAGCGATCATTCGCCAACAGCGTCTCCGTACCTCGATGACCTCATCGTCCAAGCAATGTTACCCACGAGACGATTTCAAGGTTTTGGTCCGACTGGTTCTTTCTTACACTCGCGCGCACAGGAGAAGTGGTCAAAGAAGCCATGAAGCATCTCATGAACTAGAAGACGTCTCACGTTTAAGGTGCTCTGTATCGTGTTCAACATTGGATTGCTATGAGAAATGGAAAATAGGTGTTCACCGAAAGATTTAGTTTTGACTGACTGAGAAGAGTCCTTGAGAGAGGCAAAAACTCGGGTGGAAAACAGAAATGTGCGGCATATTTGGATTTTGCCTAAAGAAGCCCTTGCGCATGGCCAGAGTCTTCAGAGTTCTTGAGAAACTAGAGGTTCATCAGTACCCTCAGGAACCGCTTCCCCTTGGAGGCTACGGGGCGGGCGTGGCTTTGCTCCTAGAGGACGGTAATGCTCTGGTTGAAAAGGTCGGAAAGGTCGAGGACTCTCCTGCCAGAAAATTGGCTGAGATGGTGAAGGTTGACAAGGCTTCTGTGTTGATTAGCCATGTGCGGATGCCCAGCCCAGAGTTTATGAAAACGGCGAAGTACAAGGAGACCGCGCAACCATACGTTGTCGAAAGGGAACCGAACTTGACTGTTGTCTCAGTTCACAACGGGAAGGTTGAGAACTACAAGGAGATTAGAAAGGCGTTGGGCAGCGCGCACGTTTTTGAATCGGAAAAGTTTGAACTCGTCGACTCAGAGGTGATTCCACACTTTTTCGAGGAGACGCTGAGCGAGAAAGAAGAGGTTACGGAAGCATTGTACTCCTTCTTCTGTGCCTTGAAGGGTTCAGGCGCGATAGCATTGCTGCAGCTGGGCGAAGAAGACTCGTTCCTTCACTTGCTTCACAAGGGAAAAACAAGAGGGTTGACCGTGTGGGCAAACGACATGAACGAGGTCATCTTCTGTACCAGAAAAGAGGTTTTGACAGAAGAGCTCGGCAACCTACTTTCAAAAGGCAGGTTCAAGGAGAAAGCTTCAATCGCGTATCGGGAAGAAGCAGGGCTGGTACGTTCGTATCCGCTCTCATCAATGTGAAGAAAAAGGTTTAGCAAAACGTCCTTGTGGCTTGTAAGAAATGCGTGAAGAATCTTCGAATTCCGGGGTTTTCGGTTTATTCGCAAAACCAGTGCGCTCCGCTCTAGCCGAACTGGGCTTCTCAGAAGCGACTCTGCCCCAGAAAATGGCAGCCTCACCCATCCTGGCCGGGGAGAACGTGCTTCTGCTTGCGCCCACAGGGAGTGGAAAAACCGAGGCGGTTCTTCTTCCCATCTTCTCCAAGCTTGTTCAGCAGACGCCGAGAAAGGGGATAGCCGTGATCTACGTTACGCCTTTGAGGGCTTTGAACCGTGACCTTTTGAAGCGATTGTCATTCTGGTCTTCTAGGCTCAGTATTTCAATCGAGGTCAGGCATGGAGACACTGAGTTGAAGCTTAGGAGGAGGCAGGCGATCTTCCCTCCGGACATGCTTGTCACGACGCCTGAGACTCTTCAAGCAATTCTTCCAGGTTCGCGCATGAGGCAACACTTGCGAGGTGTACAGTGTGTAGTAGTGGACGAAGTGCACGAACTCGCTTCCAGCAAACGTGGGGTTCAGCTTGCAGTTGCACTAGAGAGGTTGCGCGAGGTTGTCGGTAGGGAGTTTCAGAGAATCGGCTTGTCAGCCACGGTAGGGAATCCGGATAAAGTTGCGCAGTTTCTCGCTGGAGCTGAGAGAAGCGTCAGGATAGTAGAAGCCGTTTTGCCCAAGGGCTACCGCTATCACGTCGAGAACCCCGTTCCTGTTGAGGCAGATTATGACTTAGCAAGGACGCTCAACACGTCACCGGAAGCGGCTGCAAGGATTAGACGCGTGAAGGAGCTCGTCGACAGTCACGAGTCAACCCTGATTTTTGTCAACAGCAGAACAGTTGCCGAGATGCTGGGCTACAGATTCAATCAACTCGGACGAAAGGACATTGCCGTGCACCACGGTTCTCTGTCAAAGGAAGAACGCTCACAGATTGAGGATGAGTTTAAAGCCGGCGGCCTGAAGGCAATCGTCTGCACGAGCACTTTGGAGCTTGGAATCGACATGGGCCACGTTGACCTCGTCATACAGTATCTCTCGCCAAGGCAGGTTAGCAGCCTAATCCAAAGAGTGGGACGCAGCGGCCATCGTTTAGACATGGTTTCCGAAGGCGTCATCATCACAGCCTTTCCAGACGACACTCTTGAATCTGTCGCAGCAACGAGAAACGCTCAAGCGGGCAGGCTTGAACATGTTCTCATCCATGAAAACGCGTTGGACGTTCTGGCGCACCAAATCGTCGGAATCCTGATGGACAAGGCAACGGTGAGCTCGAAGGAGCTTCTAGCTTTGCTGCGGCTGGCCTACCCCTACCGAAAGCTTACGCAGAACCTTCTTTGGGACGTAATATGCTTTTTAGAACGTCTGGGAGAAGTAAGGATTGACCAGGAAGGCAAGGGTTTGACGAAAGGCCGCAACAGCCGAAAGTACTACTACGAGAACCTGTCGATGATTCCTGACGAAAGACGCTACCCGATTGTCAACGTGATTTCGGACAGGAAAATCGGCAGCTTAGGCGACGAGTTCATGGCGCTAAAAGCCCGTGTGGGCTTGAATTTCATCGTTAAAGGCCAAGTCTGGCGAATAGTCCAGATTGAAGAGGAAACCGGAACGGTCTACGTCGTGCCTTCGGAAGATCCTTTAGCGGCTGTTCCGGGCTGGGACGGTGAGATGTTGCCCGTTCCATTCGAGCTTGCTCGGGAAACTGGACAGCTTCGAGAAAGAATCGCGAAAGCATTGAAGGAAACTGGAAAAGCTGAGGCCGCGGCAGAGGAGCTCGCGGAAAAGTTTTCAACGGACAAGTCTACGCTGTTTAGCGCTGTTCAGGAAGTTGAAGAGCACCTGAAACAGGGGGCCCCATTGCCAACCGACAAGCACATCGTCGTTGAAGGTTTTGACAAGTTTCTGATCGTTCACGCATGCTTCGGCGAAATGGTGAATCGCACGTTGGGCTGTATCTTCGACTCCGTCCTTTCTGACAGGGAAATCATCGTGGGCTGGTGGAATGATGGTTATCACATATTGATTGAGACGCCCAGGAAGCTTACCCGACAAGAATTGGAGAATACTTTTGCACGTCTGTTCAGCCTTACAAGTCAAGAGACCGAACAGGCTTTTGAAGCATACTTGGAGTCGAAGTTTCCGTTTTCGTACAAAATGAAGTTCGTCGCCGAACGGTTCGGGGCCCTCCCACGCGGGAAGACCATGAGCTACGAACGGCTAAGTCAGCTACCCAAACGATTCATGAACACACCCATCCTCGATGAAACGTTACGTGAAGCCATGATTGAAAAAGTAGACATCAAAAAAGCCAAAGAGATCATGCGCGCCGTGGGCAACGGTAGAATCAAAGTCAGCACAACGTTTAGCCAAGAGAAACCCACACCATTGGCCTATCATATGCTTGCAAAATTCTCTGACATGTCAGAGCTGATGGCTCCTGAAAGATTGTTGCTGAGCAACATAGACAGAATGAAAAAGGCAATAGACGCTAGAACAGCGTCGCTGCTGTGCATGTCTTGCGGTCAATGGGCTGAGGAAGAGAGAATAAGAGACCTGCAAGAGCAGCCCGTGTGCCGAAAATGCGGTTCAAAACTCTTGGCACCTCTATACCCAAGCCAAGACGCCGAACACGTGTACGAAGTGTTGAAGAAAAGGCGCGAAGGAAAAGAGGTTTCCGAGGAAGAACTCAAGGAGCTGACTCAGGCAAGACGCACAGCAGACCTGGTACTGAGCTACGGGAAGAAAGCAGTCGTAGCATTGGAAGTGAAAGGTGTAGGGCCGGAAACAGCTTCCAGAATTCTTGGAAAAATGCATCCCAGAGACGACGATTTTTTCATGGATCTGCTGAAAGCGAAGATCCAGTACCTGCGAACGAGAGAATACTGGAAAGACAGACAAGAGCGAAGAGTAAGCTGATCTGATAATGCAAGCATGGCGCTTGGTCGACGAGAGACTATTTTTGTTCCTTCCTTTTCAGCATGTTCTCTAACAACGGCCGCATCTTGGCGTTTTCTGCTTGTATCTTATCCTTGCCTAGCGCCTGCATCTGCCCGGCTATTTCCTTCACGACTTCTGCGAATTTGATGCCTTCAGCCGCTGAGACATATTCTACACGTAGTCTCTCCGGACTCATGCCGAGTTTCTGCAGCATCGGCGCCAATGCATCCATTCGGGCCTTCATCTTGTAGTTCCCGCTGATGTAGTGACAGTCGTACGGAAGATGGCAAGCACCAACCATGACCGTGCCAGCGCCAAGCCTGAAAGCTTCAAGGACGAAGTCTCGATCAACCCTTCCTGAACACATGACCCTGATAGGCCTTATTATAGAAGGATATTCAAATCTACTCGTACCCGCGAGGTCTGCGCCAGCGTAGCTGCACCAGTTGCACAGGAACGCCAATATCTTGCCCTCCGGGTTCGTTTCCAGCGCGGCTCTTATTTGGGACACTATTTGCGCGTCCGTGAAGTGCTTTTGAGTTATCGCGTCGGCTGGGCATTCGGCGACACATGTACCACAACCGTGACACATTGCGCTCATCGTCTGTGCAACTTGGCCTTCGGGTGCTATAATAGCACTGTATGGGCAGGCCTTAGCGCAGAGGCCGCATTTCACTTTGGTGTTGCGGCATCTTGCAGGGTCAACCAACGCCACGATAGGCTGGATTTTATAAGTCGGCTTGGAAAGGATTGTTGCTGCCCTTGCCGCCGTCCCCATGCCTTGAGAAACGCTGTAAGGAACATCCTTTGGTCCTTGGCATCCTCCTGCGACGAAGACACCGTCTGACGGCGTATCTATGGGCTTCAGCTTTGGATGACTTTCCATGAAGAACCCGTCACTCCCACGGCTGATATTGAAAACCCTAGCAACTTCTTCTGAGCCTTGACTCGGCATTGCGGCCGTTGCCAAAACGACCATATCGCTTTCGACTTCGACAGGTGTGCCGTCTTCTTTTTCAGCACAGACTACGAGTTTTTTTGTTTCCGGATTTTCACTCACGTTCCTGTTTGTAAGTTTGACACGAACGAAGTTGATGCCTAGCTGCTGAGCTTTCCTGAACAGTTCCTCGTACCCTTTTCTGTTGGCACGCATGTCCGTGTACAACACGTTGATTTTCAGTTTGTCACCGTATTTTTCTTTAAGGAAGACGGCGCTTTTGAGTGTAAGCATGCAACAGAAGCCTGAGCAATATTCGAACTTGTTCACGTCTCTGGAACCCACGCATTGTATGTATGTGATGCTCTCAGGCATTTTGCCGTCTGAAGGTTTCCGAAGCTCTCCAATAATCTGGGTGTTTGTGTCTATAATTCTTTCAAGCTGCAAGGCCGTTATGACGTCCTTGTGTTTGCCAAAGGCATAGTTTGGCAGATCGTATGGCTCATAGATATCGTACCCTGTTGCTACCACTATGCAGCCGACTTCAAGTTTCTCTTCGGAGGGCTCTTGTTTAAAATCCACAGCATCTACGGGACAGATTTCTTGACATTTCTTGCAGCTCCCGTCTTTGAAGTACAAGCACGTTTCTTTGTCAATCGTGTAAGTGTTGGGCGTGGCATAAGGGAATGGCAGGTAGATAGCTTTACGTTTCCTCATTCCGGCGTCAAACTTGTTCAGCGTTTCAACCGGACATACCTCGGAACATTTGCCGCAGCTTATGCACTTGTCTTCGTCAACGAACCTCGGCCTTCTTGCAATTGTCGCTTTGTAGCTTCCTATGACACCTTCAACGTGTTTAACATCTGTGTACGCAAGCAGTTTGACTTTGGGATGAACGGCCACAGCACCGATTCTTGTGGCAACACACGAGAACCTCGGACAGTGAATCTGCTGCGGACAGTTTGAACATTCGAAGACTGGAAAGCTCTTGCCGAGCTGAGCCATGTGACCGCCTATAATTTCAGCCCGGTCAACTAGGTAGACCTGATAACCAATCTCTGCAAGGTCAAGGGCAGCACTTGCGCCGGCAACGCCTGCACCTACGACTAGTGCCTTATTGGTCACTGGAACCTCGATCACGTCCAGTGGTTCAAGAAGCCTCACTTTCGCAACCGCCATCTTGACGAGTTCTTTGGCTTTTTCGGTCGCCTCTATGGGCGCATTCTGATGGCACCACGAAGAAAACTCGCGGATGTTGGCCATTTCATAGACGAAAGGGTTTAGCCCGGCTTCGGACACAGTTCTGCGAAAGGTGGGTTCATGCATCCTAGGCGAACATGCGGCAACCACAACACGGTTCAATTTGTGTTCTCTTATGCCCTTTCGGATTTCTTCCTGGCCTGGATCGGCACAGGTGTAACGGTTTGTCTTAACGTAGACCACGTTTGGGAGTTTGCGGGCGTACTCGGCCACGTCCTCAACATCTACAGTGCCAGCAATGTTGAGACCACAGTAACACACGAAAACGCCGATGCGAGGTTCCTCTGCTTTTGTCAAGAGAGCTGGACTAGACTGCTCAGTCATGCTTTTTCAACTCCCTTTTCATGACTGCCTGAATTTGGGCCACAATCTGGCAATCCGAATAGTTCGGCATCGTTATAGCGTCCATTGGACAGGCAGAACTGCAGATTCCACAGCCCCGGCACAAGCCCTCAGTGACTTTGGCTGTGGATTTGTCCCCGGCTTTTTCAACGTTAATCGCGTGGTAGCTACAAGCTGATTCGCATACTCTGCAGCCACTGCACAGCTCGTCATTCACTTTTGCAACCAGTGGCTCAACCGTCCATGAGCCCTTGCTCAGGGCAGAGGCGGCTTGAGCCGCTGCAGCGCTTCCTTGAGCAACGCTGTAAGGAATGTCTTTTAGGCCTTGACATGCACCTGCCAAGAATATACCTGGCACCTCAGTGTCAGTTGGCCTGATTTTGGGCTGACATTCAGCGAAGAATCCGTCCTTGCCTAAGGGTATCTTGAGGATTTTTGCCAGTTCGGACGCTGCCTGTGATGGAATGGCCGCGTTTGCAAGCACAACCATTTCTGCCTCTACAGAGACAGGCTTGCCGTCTTCATTTTCACCGCAGACTGTGAGGTTTTTGGTTTGCGGGTCCTCAGTTATCCTTCGGTTCTCAAGCTTGACTCTGATGAATTTGACTCCGGATTTCTGGGCCCTGTTGAAGAACTCCTCGTAGCCCTTGAAGTTGCTTCTCATGTCGTTGTAGAACACGTAAACCTCGATGGCATCCCTGTACTTCTCCTTAAGCATGACTGAATGTTTCAGAGTGTACATGCAGCAGAAGCTTGAGCAGTACTCGTATCTGTTGATGTCACGAGAGCCTACGCATTGCATGAACGCAACGGAATGAGGCTTCTGTCCATCTGAAGCCCGAATTACTTTCCCTCCTGTTGGACCAGCTGCAAGTATAAGCCTCTCGAACTCCATTGCCGTGAAAACGTTCGAGAACCTGCCGTAACCAGTCCACGCCAAATCCTTGGGATCATACATGCCGTAGCCAATTGTTACAACTATCGCCCCCACGTTAACCTCGATCTCTTCAGGCTTCTGGTCAAAGTTTATTGCCTCACGAGCCCCGCAGGCGTCAACACACTTGTAACATTCAATACAATAGTCGCGGTTAATGGTGTGCGTAAGCGGGACAGCTTGGCCAAACGGGATGGATATCGCCTTTCTCGCGCCAAGATACATGTCTGCATAGTTGGGATATTCTATGGGGCAGGCGTCTCTGCATTCACCGCAGCCAGTGCAGTTTGCAGCTATGACGTAGCGGGGGTTTTTCCGGATTTTCACCTTGAAGTTGCCAACGTACCCTTCGACTTTCAACACGTCAGCATAGGAGATTATTTCAATGTTGGGATGCCTGCCAACGTCAACCATTTTGGGACCTTCGATACATATGCTGCAGTCAAGTGTTGGAAACGTCTTGTCCAGCAGCGCCATGTAGCCGCCTATGGTTTCGGTCTTTTCAACCATGTAGACCTTGAAACCCATGTCGGCCAGGTCTAGGGCAGCGTTGATTCCAGCGATTCCTCCGCCGATGACCATGACCTTCTTTGTCACAGGCAATTCTATTGGCGTTAATGGTTCGAGAAGTCTTGCTTTGGCAACAGCCATTCTGACCGTGTCTTTTGCTTTTTCATTTGCCTCTCCAGGCGTGGTTTGGTGACAGTAGGATGCAAACTCCCGGATGTTCGCCATCTCAAAAAGCCATGGATTAAGCTCTGCTCTAGACACGCAGCTTTGAAAGGTCGGTTCGTAAAGCCTCGGTGAACAACCAGCGACAACGACACGGTCTAGCTTGTTGTTCTTTATGGCGGCGATGATCTCGTCCTGACCTTGACGGCTGCAAGGATAATTCATGTTCTCTGCATGCACCACGTTGGGCAGAGTCTGGACATACTTTGTTAAAGCATCCACATCTATTATCGAGGCTATGTTTGAACCGCATTGACAGACAAAGACCCCGATTCTGGGGCTTTCAGCCTCGGGTCTAGCTTTCTTCTGTCTGGGTTTTGTTTTTTTCCTGGCAGTGTCAACGCTCTTCCTGATTTTTTTAGACACGTTGTTCCTCCTTCAAGCCCATTCTCTTTTTCACGGATTCTCTTGCCCTCAGAGAACGCTTGGCTTTCAGTTCTTTAGTCATGTCGGTTGGCGAAGTCAGTCGTTCCAGAGCCTTGTTCCAAGCTCCTGAACGGACGGGGGTATGGTTGATGCGCGTTCGCTTAAAATCAAGGGCTTCATCAACCGGACAAACGATCTTGCAGGCTCCACAGTAGACGCAGAACATTTCGTTTGCGTGTACCTTCTTGTCACCATCAGAAAGGTAAAGTGCACCTGTAATCGGACAGACATCTAGACAGTCTGTACATCCTTCGGGACACTTTTCAGGTGTAATGGCAAGCTTCCCTGAAAGTATCCTTCGCACGTGCATTGCGCACTGTGGAAGCTTTGCTTCGCATATCCCGCAGCATGGACAATGTTCTTTGTCAACTTCAACCATCATCCTGAGCGCACGCTGTTCAGATTCGTTCAGAGAACAGGGATCTTTCACCGGTTTTCCTTCGGCGGTCGAATAGTGGACTTTAATCAGGTTGATCGGACAGACATCTTCGCTCTTGTCACGATCCATGGGAAACTTGCTTGCATCAGCTTTGATGTCGCGGACCAATTGAGGAAAGCTTTCCTTGTCCAGAACTGAGAGGAGGTGTTTTCCGTCTACAGTTACAGTGATCGCCCCGTACGGGCACAAAATGTCGCATATTCCGCAGAAGTTGCATTTGGATAGGTCAATATCTACTTTGGCCTTTTGGGTTTTTTCTCCAACGGTTTTGGATTGTTTTTCTATTCTGATTGCTTCTTTCGGGCAGGCTAGATTGCAGATTTGGCAACCGACGCACCTATTTTTGTCAAGGTTGAGCTTGTAATTCTTAACGTGCATTATCCACTCTAATGAAAGTCCTTCCGCCGTGTCTTTCTTTAGCGTTTGAAACGGCATCAGTCAACACGCCCTCCAATCTCCATGTCACAGGAATCATGACGGAGCGTTCCGAATACAGAATCGGTGGGCATCATTAACAGGTGATCCTTCTTTATAGAATGGTTTGTGAGGTCAAACTCTTAATATAAACATTACTTGCCTCTTCCGAAGGATTCTACATATGGTTCACACGGTCTTAACTTGGATCCTAACGTTGGAATTCTGCGTAAAAAAGCGCAGAAGAATCAAGACTTGGGCAGGATTAAAACGCGCTGTTAGAAATAATAGCATATTACGCTTTGGTGCACACTGCCACGTAACACTTTAAGCCTTCATTCCTCATAGCTATGATCTTCAAGCCTGCGTTCTTCAGTAGCTGTTCAAGTTTGCTTCTTGTGAAGACTTTCTTCAAGCCTGTGACAACTATCAAGGCGTCGTCTTTGACCACACGTCTGATTTCGTTCAACGTTTCAGTCTGACGGGGCATGTTCTGAATGAGAGTAATTGCAAAAACTCTGTCGAAAACCTTGTCTCTCAGGGGCATGTTGTCAGCATCAGCCCAAACCAAATGCACACTTGCATGATTCCTAGCCCGTTCTTTTGCCTTAAGCAGAGTTTTCATGGAAACATCTACACCGACAGTCATCCGTGCCTTGTCGGCAACGTAACTGAACAAGATGCCTGTTCCGCAACCAACGTCCAAAACCACGCCAGCCTTGACTACCACATGTCTGAGAGCCGCCTCAATCTTTGCAGCTTGTTCGTCAGCATATCGCATATCGTAAATTCGCGCGGTCACGTCATAGCGTCGCATGATGTCTCGTTTCTTGTCCCAAACACTCATCGCAAGCCTTCAGAAATCTTATGTGTACACAAGTCTTCTAAGGCTATTGGCGAAGACGCATTGTCAAGTTTCAGATCTTTAACCGTCTTGGTCGAACCGAACACTTCAGAAGCTGAATACGTCGCAAGAATGGCGATTTCCCACCACAGAACACTGCTTATTGTCGGCAAATGCTCCGTCGACTACGTTGGCAGAGCAAAATCAAAACTCGAGCCTGGCGAACGCATCCTGATAGTAAAAGCCGACGGGTCCCTCCTTGTTCACCGTTCAACAGGTTACGAACCGGTCAACTGGATGCCCGGAGGCAACGTCATCTTCCACGTTCAAAGCAGAGAACAGGCGCTAGAAATACGTGCTGTAAGGCAAAAACCCCCAGAATCCGTCAGGGTCTCTTTTGACAACATTCGGCTGGTCACAGAGCTAAGTCTCGTGGACGCTGCAGAATTCTCATTATATTCGAGCGAAGAGGACATGCAGAAAGCTGTGCTGCTTAAGCCTGAACTCTTGGAAGAAGGATTCAAAATCATAAGCTGGGAAAAAAAGGTTGAACCAGGCTTCATTGACGTTTACGGCACCGACAAAGATGGAAGGCTTGTTGTCGTGGAGATCAAGCGGAAAACGGCTGGAAAAGACGCAGTGCTTCAGCTCGCCAAATACATCGAAGCAATCAAGAGCAAAGCTGATCGCGAAGTGAGAGGAATACTCGCGTCCCCTGACATCGCAAAAGACGTTCAAAGATTGCTGGCGACGTTCGGCTTGGAATTCAAACACTTGGACCCGCGAAAATGCGCAGAGACACTCCGTCGAGCCGAAAACAGAAAATTAGCGGAGTACTTCAAGTAAAACACAAACTAGTCGCTAGATTTCTTGCACCCGTACTCTCTTTTCCCCATTTCGCGGCTTCAGGAACAGAAGATTGAGCCTGATTAGGTAATGCATCATGGTTCTTGCTTGAATTTGCGCGCGTTCGAGCAAATTGTTTATAAGGATGAATGCCAAGGATAGATACAGCGTGTAAGAATCAATTTTCTGCACAGCCAATGTAAGGAGTTGAAAGAGTTAATGTATGAAAAAGAGACACACAAAGCAGTATGCGCTGATTGCGGAAAGGAATGCGAAGTTCCCTTCAAACCCGACGGAAGCAGGCCAGTATACTGCCGAGAATGTTATGCTAAACGAAGACCACCGCGAAGATATTAGGTTATAAGCTAACATCTTTACAGATTTTCAAAAACCTTTTTTCTTTTTTTATTACTAGCACATCGTGGAACTAGACATTTTCTTTGTACTTCGTCATTCTCTTCGTATCTATTGTATCACTCTGGCGCAAGTGAACAGCTGAAGCCAGCGAGGCAGGTGGAGGGGAGACGGAAAACTCGAAAGAGAAACCAAAGAATTACGTCTATTAATTTAACAAGCAAACCTATCGAAAGAGAATAGTCGCCAACGCGCAATCTGCTCTGACGTGCCAGAATTGCTTCACAAGTCACTTATTTGATGTGACCAGGTGTGGACAACTGGTACTGAAAAGCCAGAAGGTCGCACAAAACTTGTTGGGCTTGGATCTTTTGCAGGCTATTTTGCCCCTCTTTCTCAACGGAAGTTTGCAATCATAATGTTTGGTTTTTTGTTTTTTCCTCTTAGGCATATGGATCGACATTGAATTGCGTATTTTTCGTTTTTAAAGTCTCAGAATCATGAATTCTTAGTCCAGATATTGATTACATCTTCAGTTTTGAGTAACCCTCTATTTTCATCGGGGAGTTGAGCAATTTCAAATATCGACTCTATCTGCTGACATAAGTCGACGATTTGTATTACTTTCTCTTCTCTTGACAGTCCCTACCGCTATTCATAAAAGGCAGAACGAGCATTCTAACATGAGGTTAAGAAAAGTAAGATGCCCAAAGATCCTGTTTGCGGCGCAATCATGGATGACAAGACAGCCAAATTCAAGATCACCCACGATGGGGAGACCTATCACTTTTGCAGTTTAGCCTGCAAGAAGAGATTCAAAAGACACCCAGCAAAGTTCATAAAGTAGAGAACGCGTGCTATCAAAAAGACAACTATTTTTGGCCAGACAAGTTTATGAGAAAGCGGCTTGCGTTTCCCGTGCAGGGCACGAGCTGTTGAGGAAATATAAATTAGCCAGTTCAGCTTTTGCCTCTGATTGTTGATGAGTATGAATTTGTGGAAGGATATTCCTGTAGGCGACGAGCCGCCCGTGTTGCTGAACATGGTCATTGAGATCAGGAGCGGTTCAAGGGACAAGTATGAGTATCGCTCCGAGTGGGAAGCTTTTGTCTTAGACCGTGTAGTACCATCATCAGTTGTTTTTCCTGTTGAGTATGGTTTTGTCCCCCAGACATGGGCTGCAGACGGTGACCCGTTGGACGTTATGGTGTTAAGCTATCAACCGCTCGAAGTGGGTTGCATAGTCAAGGTCAGGATGATAGGAGCCTTGGTGGTTGAAGATGAAAAAGGCGAAGATGCTAAAGTGCTCTCAGTACCGGTGAGTGACGCAAGATATGACGGTTACCACGATATCACGGACGTGCATCCGCACATGCTCAGGGAGATTCAGGAGTTTTTTGATACGTACAAAAGGTTGGAGCCGCACAAGTGGGTGAAGTTCAAAGAATGGAAAAACGCCAAAGAGACAGCCGAAATTGTAACTCAGACTATGGAAACATACAGAAAAATGGTGGAACTCCACAAGTGACAACTGACAACCTTTAAAACTAGTATCCACGATGACGGACCTCTGATTGGGGAAAAGCCAACTTCCCTTTCAAGCTCTTCCATGTCCATTTAATCCTAACAGAAAATTTAATATTTGAGCTTTCACAGGGGAAAAGTCATGAAGTGGCGAATCTGCATATCATTTGCAAGTTTGCCTCTAACATATCCAATCTTACTTGCTAGCTATTATGTTGGAAAATACCTGCGCGAAGTAAATGTCAAAGAGGTAGTAAAGAGAAACAAAGAACTCTTCTAGCGCTCCATCAATGTGTGCTTCACTTTACGTTCACTTGGCAAACAGAAAATCAGTGATTCGCTTCTGGAACAGTGAGTTGCGTATGAGGTTGCTTTCTCTTATCCAGCTTTGAAGTGGAATGCTGAATTGATTTGCGATTCTGCCCAACATTTCGTTCAACGTGTTGTAGATTAGAGGTTTTTGCCGCATGGCATTCCTAACGTTCTCTCGCACCTGCCAAACGCCTACAGGCATGATGTAACCGGGATGAGCCTCACGCAGGACTATCACCGTTGCCTGCCTTCTTTCCTTAACAAGCTGTTCACACACGGCAAGACGGGCAGCATAGTAGCATCCGCCGATTTGGGCGTAGGTTGTTCGTCGGTCATGGCCTTCCCAATCGGAAAACATAACAGCCTGTTTGCCGTCCGGGTTCCAGACCGTGCCAGGATACCACGCCTCTATGGCTTCATAGCTCCACTCTCTCGGCAGCATCAGAACTTCGAACAGGTTGTCCAAGTATTTGGATTCGTAAATGCGGTACTCGTTTATTTCGGGGAACTGTTTGACTTGTTCCATGAGGTTTTTAGAGATTATGTCGTCTACGGCCGTGATGCTCCATCGAGTTGGCACTAGGCGTCGGTTTTCTTCCAGCCCGAAGGCGCCGACGCTGAAGGCCTTCTGAATTCTCGTTCCAAGCACGCCTGTCTTATAGAGTTCGAGCACAGCAGGGACAGCCTTCAAGTCAGTGTCGCGGTAGGCCTTTTCAATCTGATAATCCCATCTCGTGTTGCCTACGTTCAGGTCGCGAATTGGTGCAGACGGCCCGAAAGGCTGGATGTCATCGCTCAGAAATATGGAACCGTGAGGCTTCTTGGTCAGCATCAACTCGACGTCAACGGGCTTAACAGCCAGGGCTAGTTCGCGAGTTTTCTCGATTATTTTTCCCGCCTGTTCAAAGTCGCATACGTGAACTCGATGTTTGCCGCGGATTAGCATTGAACGGAAAGCTACAATCTCGTCTATCGACTTTCCAAACCAGAATTCAGGCAGGTCAAAGAGGCTTGTGTCCCCCTCCACCGGAGGAACAAGTGGCCCAGCATAGACGTTTGGATAACCTATTCTGCCAATAAAAACGCTCGGAGGTGAAGATCCAGCAATATCCTCACTGCTCATCAAAGGAACGCTTTTCAAGTAATAGTTGACTTTCACTATGATTGGACATCGTGTTTTGCCGCAGAGAAGCCTTGAGCCTTTGCAGACCACGCACAAACCGCTCTTGGAAGCTCTAGCAGTCACGGTCGGACCCTCATCCGGCTTGACGCCCGTATCTCTTAGGATTTCATGCAGCCACGTGTCGGAGTAAGCATGTTGCGGTGAGGTCAGAGTCAACTCTTGTCACGCAGAATGATGATTGGAAGAAGCTCTTATGTTTTCTGCAATCGGTTTCAAGCTGCTGTGCCGTACCCTGTTGCGTGTATTTTATATTGATTCCGCATGAACATATTTGTGGGACCAACTGTGAGCGATGAAGTTCGATACTATAAAGGAAAGCACAAAGTCAGAGTTCTAACGGAAAGTCGAGGAAACTGGATCGTGGAAGCCCTAGAAGCGTTCGAGGACATCGTTGATGGTGAAAAGATCAAGGTCAAAAAGGGAGAAAGACGCATCGTAGCTCCAAATCTCCTTTTTCAAAGAGAGGCCTTACCTCCACCCGTGAAAGAACACGTTTACGAGTTGAAAATGGAGAAAAAACTGAAACATCTCGTCGACGAAGAAGAAAAAGAAGACAAAGACAAAACCGCCTAGTCAATAGGAGATGGCGCCCTGGCCGGGATTCGGACCCGGTACAGGTCAGAGATTTCAATTCTGATGTCCTGCGGGCGACAGCCGCATATACTAGACCGGACTATACTACCAGGGCTATCTATTTGGCCTAGGCGCCGTGCTGAGTAAAGAAGAATTTTGATTAATTAAGCTTATTGGCATACAACTGCCCACTAATTCTTCATGGGAAAACTCCCATAAAATACATAAAGGTGGAACAACAAATAATGATATAGATAAAGGCGGTTTTAAGCAGTGGTTAGAAGTAACAGCGGAGACCATAAAGAAACAAGAAAAGAACGACTTGAAAAACTACCCACTGAAATGCGAAATAGACTGGGTGAATTTGAGTTCGGACTGCATGGTGTAAGGGATAACACGAAAGCAGACTATCTTGGTAGAATGGTGTCATTTGGTGACTTCCTAGTAGATAGAGGGAAAAGGTCATTCGAGGAGACTGAACGGAAAGACATCGACTTATTTCTATCAGGATACAAGAATCCAGCTACTAAGAATGTGTTCATAGCGGTGTTCAGGCATTTCTATAGGGATAAACCTGAAAAGATTTCTCATCTCAAAATCTATGAAGTCGAACTGGAAGCCATCAACCCTGGTGATATTCTTTCTCCCGAGGAAATAGTGTTACTAGCCAATGAGGCAGGGAAAAAGCGGGAGCTTTACAAATATCTTATATTAACCCTCTTCGAGTCGTGTGCAAGGATATCTGAGCTATTAAACTTAGCGCGCGCGCTAACTTGAGTTTTAAAGACACAGCTTAAAGGATTGTGGATAACCTAATACCATCATTTTCTGCTTACAAGTGTTAACCAAGATGGCCCACCATAAATAACTTCAGTTTCACGAACGCAAAACGAAGTGCGGACTACGTGAATAAAGGATAAATGACTCGCTGAGATAGTATATAGACCCGAATAACCATGACGGCTGAACAAGATACATTCCTTGGTGGTGCAATCCTAGCCATTCTGGGTCTGTACACTATCGCATTCCCTCATGACTTCCAAGCAGGCTTCTTTCTCGTAGGAATAGGCTTAGCAATCATGGCTTCTATCTCAGAAGACTTTCGAGCGAAATTCTTCGACTGCATCTTATCCATATTTAGGTCTCTATGGGATTTGGCTAGACCGACATAGTGATGGATACAGCCAAGACTTTCGGGAAGGGTTCATTAGAGGAGACTCTCTACTTTGGTTATCCCCTGTCCCTAGCTCCACGCACGCACACTCGCAAACGAAAAGAAGCTTAGACCGCCTGACTGGGCGCGGCGCAGGGTTAGCCGAAATACCTCAACCCGAACGAGTTAAATGCATTTTAATGTCATTTGCATGAAACAAGGTCAGCACGTTTGTGTCTCTGTATATTTCAATTTCATAGCTTTCGCACAATTAAGGTCGCAAAAAACTTATATAGACAGCCCGTATAGAAGCTTCGTATAGGCGCGTCGTATAGAGAGCCTGTCTATATGGAACCAATAGACTCGTTTAAACCAAATAAAGGAAGAGACAAACTCTACATAATAGCGACAATTCTGGAAATAGCTAAAGAGGGCACTTTGAAAACTCAGATTATGTATCGGGCAAACCTCAGTTTTGCGCAGTTGATGGATTACCTCAGGTTCATGTTGAGAATTAACCTGTTAGACAGGGTTTCTGAGAATGAAAAGGAGAGATATAAAACTACAGGGAAAGGCACGGACTTCCTTCAGCGTTACCGTGAAATACAAAGCGCGCTTAGGGGAGAATCGAGTGAATATCAACATCAAAGCAGCCTTCTGAGGATGAAGTCTCAGCTGGGGGACCTTCAGAGAACTATTGCCAATTTGGAAGCAGGCCTATCAAATATGGTCAGCTGCCCAAAATGTCAAGAGGGTATCTTTGTGGATTATCGTTTTTGCCCATACTGCGGGACCAGACTCCCACTTCAAGCAATCGAGGGGCCTGTAGAATGACGCCACAAGAGCTCGAAAAACTTGTGCGAGACAAGCTTGCAGAAATGTACGGAATGAATCTTAGGCGAGGCAAACTTGTAATAGGATACGATTCAGGTAGGAGACCTCAAATACACGAGTTTGACCTAATTTCAGAAAGCATAAATGTAGTTGGCGAAATCAAATCTGGTAGATGTTCTAGAAATAACTACAATTTGGCTTTAGTTGACTGTATCTATTTGAGTAAGACCAAAGCCCGAACTAAACTCATGGTATTCACGGACAAGAGGCTCTATGGATATTTCAGAATGAACTCTGCGGGCATAATTAGCAAGGATATCCAAGCGATTTTTGTTGACCCAGAAGTCCTAGTGGAGATAGCAAGCCCTTGTTGAGCATGTTTGTGAACGTTTCTGAAAGCATCCGCGCGCGCGAAATTCGAATACCCCAATCAAATAACGGAAATTCTTTTTAGTGCATCTATCGCATTCTCGTTATAGGGTAGCCATAATGCCCATAGAGAATGTCTTTTCTCCCTCTAAGGATAAGGAAATAGTCGCTGCTGTTTGCGAATTCTTTACCAGAAAAGGATACTTGTGCAAGACAAACTTTCCGTTATTTTCAGGAAAGCTGCGACTAATAGCCGATGTTTTTTGTAAGAAGGATAAGGAAAAGAACATAATAGAGGTCAAAACAAGCTCCGTACTAACTGAGAGAGACCTGCAACGACTAATAACGAATTCTCGTTATGGTACAGGCATCAAATGGTATCTTTGCATCCCATATTTTGCCATGGTCAGTGACAGCTTCAGACACAAACTTGCAGCCAACAATATTGGACTATTGGTCTATGAAGACGGCAGAATCAAAATGGAATCGCCATCAGTTTCCTTCGAGGAATTCACTAACCAACTTGAGGAGAAGTTGAATAATCAACTCAGTGGGTACATGCCCGATACGCACATGCGGGTCTCCCCTCTCGAGCTAGACGAGACGCGTGCTTTGTTGAACGCTCTCAAGTTTCGTGCGGACGCTATCCTACAAACAACCACACCAGTCAGACTCAAGGTTTCCTCTGAGCTTCTAGACCAGATTGGACAGCTTAGTAACATACGCTATGCTGAGGAATTGTCAACTTTTGAGAAAAAGTACCGCAATGCAAACGCAGACAATGAATATCAAATCATTCTGGAGACTTTAAAGAGTCTTTGGAAAAAGTACGAAAAGGAGCGGGGAGCCTTGGCTCTGAAGGCATACAAAGAGTTCGAACCTTTGTTGAAAGACATGCCTGGGTACAGGGACCATATGGTGCACCCTTTTCAGGTATTTTTGATGGGAAGCATAATTATCGACAGATTCTATGAGAAGTTTCAAACCGCATACAAAACGAGGTTGCAAAATTCAGAATATGGTGACATGGATTTTGCGTGGATGCTTTGCTCGACTTTTCATGATTTTTGTTATCCCATTCAGATGTACGAACTTGTCAATGAACAGCTCTTTAAGAAATTCCTCCAAGTTAAAGGGACATATATGCGACCAAGACTTCAGACTGAAAGAATCTTGCTTCAGAAAAGGCAGTTGAAATTCTTGGACCAACTCACTTCTCTATTCTGCCACTGTTTGAGTGAGCAAAGCAACCAGACATGGACTTTCGATTCAGAATGCAAAATAGATGACGAGTTCCGTTCGATGTTGTTGAAAGAAATAACTGACAAGAAAAACCATGCCCCATTAAGTGCACTTACGCTCTTGAACATGATTTACGGTGAAAAAGTGGCTTATGCCACACCTGATTACATACAAAAGACCTTTTCTACAGCCATTTTTCCAGCAAGTTTGGCTATCGCATTACATGATACAGATATTCTGATGAGTCTCCCTCTCAACCAGAGCCTATTCTTTAAGACTATGCCCATTGCCTTTCTTCTAGTTTACTGCGATACTGCACAAGAGTTCGGCAGGTCCAACAAAGATTATTGTACACTAAAGAGCCTAAGCTTCAGTAGCAATCTGATCGAGACCGACTTAGTTTTTTCCAAGAAATCGTTCTACAACAAAAAAAGCGAAGAAGTAGCATTCATCATGGGCAAACTGAAGCATGATGACATTGTCTTCAAACTCCGCCTATCGTTTGAACAAGAGGAATACTCGAAATCAAGTGCACCTACAACATAACCATGGAATCCACAAGTGCCAAGTATCAAAATTAGTCGGCAGTTTCACCGAAATATTAAGCTTTCTTGGTGGATAGAGAATCCTAATTGCAAAAGGTGGAAGCTGAACTAGCTGCAGGGTATGCTGGCGCCTCAGGTTTGCGGTTCGTCTTTGTGGAGATGTTTTTTTGCGTATTCTTCTTGGATTTTTTTGGACATTTTGCCATCTTCCACTATGAATGCCCCGTGATAGCCGCAGTTTCTACACTCCCAGATAGACCACAGCTGCGGTAATCCACGGGCCCAATAGATTTCAGTGGACCCGCATTTTGGACAGAACCTGACTCCTCGCTTCTTGACCTTAGCTTTGGTCTTGGCTTTTCCAGGTTTTTCCATGCCAGGTCACCTGCTTCATTCTCCTGATTGGCTTACTAGCGCCCGCTAGTTAGACTTGCCTACTTTTTTTCTTTCATTTGCAGTATGTGGTTGGCTAGGGTTGAGAGGGTCAGTGGGCGGTAGCGAACCTTGTCTTCTAGGTTTATCAGGAAATTTCCGGTTTCTTCCAGTTCTAGGAAGTCAAACTGTCTGAGCCACTTTGTGAACTTCACGTGAGATGAATAGTCTTCGTGATAAGTGATAAACACTCCATCATAAACTAAACCCAACCCTCTTTCAAGCATGACAACTTCAAAAGGTCCTGTCTTCAGACTTTGCCTGATGATTTCTCTAGCTCTTTCTATCTGTTCTTGGGTGAATGCTTTTTTAACTTTGATGAAAGTCAACGCAAGAATCTTGTACCCAAGCCTATTGAAGTCAGGAATCATCGTGTACTCCTTGATGATGCCCTCTTCCTCCATTTTTCTGATCGCTCTGCTGACTGTGGGCTGAGAAATGCCAAGCACTTTTGCCAGTTCTCTGTCGCTTCTTCGACTGTTCTTCATGAGCTCAGAAACAAGCCTCATCTCAACGTTCTTCAACAACTCCTCTCCTGCTTTTGAGATCACTGCGTAATACACTAATCTGACGCTAAAAAGCTTTCATGCTCGTTCCACACGTGCTAGACAAGAAAGAAGTAACGTGCAAAGGTGAAAATGTGCAAACGTGAAAATGCTAGAATCGTGCACTCTTTCAACCGGGGCCGTTTCAAACTCGCGATTCTCTATTGAAATGCCGCGTCTAGCTTCTTTTGTTTTTGAGCTTCTTTTCTCATCAAGTCTTGAAGCGCTTCGCTTATTCCGCCGGGGTATGACGGGATCACGACCGTTCGCATAAACTCTCTGAGCAGGCTTTCAGGAACGTTGCACATTGTGACGTTCACGAACATGTCATCTTTGAACTTACCGTTTTCCACGATGTAGTTTATGAGCGGTTTGCTCTTCATCCGATCGCCTTCGCTTACTCGTGATGAGGTTGACGAACTTGCTGTCACTAGACGAAACCCGAAAGTGCTTTCGGCGGGTTCCAGAGACTAGGCGCTTGGAGGGGCTTGTCCACATGAAACCTTTGTATTTCGCCTAGTGAAAGCAAGATTCGCCACGATGGCTGATGAGAGTCTCGAAGTTAAAAAGCCGTTTGCCAAAACGACACTTCCGAAAAATGGAGAGAGTAGGGTTTAAGTGAAACTAGGTTTCATTTCGTATTCATGATTTCGATTGTGGGTGCTGGGAAAGTTGGAAGCTCCGCGGCTTTCAGTATTCTAGGGTTCAGGACTAGCGACGTTGTTTTAGTTGATATAGCTGAGAACCTGGCGCGAGGTGAAGCCTTGGACATGATGCAGGCAGCCCCAGCGATCGAGTTTGACGGGAAGATCAAGGGAACGAACGATTATGGTGAAATGAAAGGTTCGGAGCTTGTCATCGTCACAGCGGGTCTGGGAAGACAGCCTGGGATGAGCCGGTCTGATCTTGCTGGAAAGAACGCGAAGATAGTCAAGTCCGTCGTGAGGGAGGTCGTGAAGTATTGTCCGGGCTGCAAACTCATGATTGTAACCAATCCGGTTGACGTCATGACGTACGTGGCCTACAAGGAGAGCGGGTTTGAGAGAAACCGGGTCTTTGGGATGGGTAACATCTTGGACACTCTCCGTTTCAGGTCGTACATCGCGCAAGAACTGGGGGTTTCAAGAGAGGACATTCGCGGCCTGGTCATCGGAGAGCACGGAGACTCCATGGTGCCTCTCGTGAGACACGCTTCCGTTTCAGGCATACCCATAACAGAGCTACTGAACAGCCAGCAGATTGAAAAAATAGTGAGCTTGACGAGAAGTTCAGGATCAGACGTGATAAAACTCAAAGGAGCCACAACCTATGCTCCGAGCGCCGTCATCGCCATAATGGCGGACGCTGTCCTAAAGGGCAGAAACAGGGTTATGGGCGTCTCCACCTACCTGCTGGGCGAGTACGGTTTCTCCGACGTCTCAATCGGTGTGCCATGCGTTCTTGGAAAAAATGGTGTCGAAAGGATTCTGGAACTCAAACTCGATCCCGAAACGAAGGCAGAATTTGAAAAATCAGTCGCCTCAGTAACTGATGTGATAAGGAAAACGAACGAAATAGCACAGACAGAACCTGCATCTGAAGCATGAAGAAAATGCGACGCTGAGCCTAGCTTGCTTGTTTTTTTTCGTGTTTTCTGAGGAACTCGTGTGCTTTTGCCAGCACTTTCTTGGCGTTTGCGAAAGTCAGTCTTGCCATTGCTTTCTCGTAGTTGAGCCATTCATATCCCACGTGTTCGTAGGACAATCTCACATTGCTTTCTTTGCTTTCGATTAGAAAAAAAATGACTTCCTTGTATACTGTCCTAGCTTCCCTTCTGTAGAAATAGCTTATTTCTTCTCTGAAACCCTCGATAAAACGTGCGTTGGTGATTCCTGTTTCTTCATGCAGTTCGCGAACTACCGTTTCCCTTTCAGTTTCATGTGGTTCAACCTGGCCTTTTACGTAGTCCCAGTGGCCTGCCTCGTAGTACAAGAGAAGGTATTGGACTTCTCCGTCACGTTTGAACACGACTGCTCCACAGGATTTTTCATGCAAAGACATTGGTCTTCCCCGATTTACGTTTAGGAGTGCAGTGGCGCCAGGGGTGGGATTTGAACCCACGCGGCCCCGAGAGGCCACAAGCTTTTAGGCGTTTCATGTGGAAACGTCTCCAGGCTTGCTCCCTACCTGGCTAGGATACCCCGGCGCAAATGCAACAACTCATATTCAAGCAGAGTAGTTTATTATAGGTTTTCCAGCACAGACTTGCACGCAAGCGAGTGAGTCCAGCCTATTGCCTTCTGGACAGTAGTACGCGGTAGCCGCTTTCCCTTGCCAGGACCTCAACATTTCCGAAAGCTTCCTCAAAAATCGTGCGCAACCTTTTGCCTCCAATCTTGGATTTTACTACCATCTGGAAAACGCCTCCGCAGGCCATGCGCCTCGGTGCTTCAACTATCATCGCTTTAACGGTCTCCATGCCCGCGCTTACCGGAGGGTTTGAGAGTACGCAGTCGAAAATCAGGTCTTTCACTGGTGCGTATAGGCAACCGCGCCTGACCTCCGCGTTGCTGACGATGTTCTTCTCAACGTTCTGTCTGGCAAGCCAAACCGCACGCGCGTTCACGTCGACCAAAATCACGTACAAGCGCGGGTTAAAGGCCGCTGCTCCTATCCCAACGGCGCCGTAGCCGCAACCGATGTCCAACGCGCAGCCTTTCTTGGGCAACAGCATGGATTCTATCAGCAGCCGAGTGCCCAGGTCAACCCGCTGTTTTGAAAACACCCCCGAGGCTGTCAGAAACTCGAAAGGTTTTCCGCGGAGGTAAGTGCGTATCAGACCATATCTTGGCCTCGATTTTGGATTCGCCACAAAGTAGTGTTCAATGTTTTTGGCGTCTTTAGCCATTCTTTTCTCCGCCGCTCTTCCAACACTTTGGATAGGTGCCTCTGGGCATGAGCACTCGCATCGTCTTGGCGACCATCCCGTGTTCCATGTTCAGAGCTTCCTCTGAGTTGGCTACGGCCTTGGCCAACGCAACAGCCTCGCCTTTCAGGGACAAAACGGCAACCATCGAGTCCCTCTGTATTCCCGTTTCAAGCGACAAAATGCCTGGCGCCGTCAGGCTTGCGCCGTGGCAAACGGCGTCAACGGCGGAATCTCTTATGTATATTTTCGGAACCAATCCGAGAGCGTGTTCCATCGGCTGAATGAACTGCTTCAAGAACTTTTCATCCTTCTTTTCTTGCCACTCCATAAACCAGTATGCCGCGTCATGCAGGATTACGCTGTTGTCTTCAACGAAAGGTCCGGCTCTCGTTCTGCGCAGTTCTTGCATGTGTGCTCCACATCCCAGAACCTCTCCCACGTCGAAACACAGTTTCCGTATGTACGTTCCTCCTTCGCATCCTACCTTGAAAAGTACGTTGCGACCCTCCAGTTCAAGAAAATCCAAATAGTAAACGCGCCTCGTCCGCAGCTGTCGCTTGACCGAAGATCGCAGAGGCGGACGCTGATAAATCAAGTCTTCAAATTCGCCTAGAACCTTCTTAACTTGTTCTATCCCGACTTCTGCGTGGAGCTTCATCACGCACACGTATTCTTTCCCGCTGTAAAGCAGTGCCTGAACGACTCTCGTACCCTCTTCTAGCGTGATTGGCAGAACGCCGGTCACTTTGGGATTTCTCTGGCCTTCTCTTAAGCCTCTAGAGTCCCGCCGTGACCAACATGCTGAAGCTTAAGAATGCGTTTAACCCAAGCAGCCACCTCGTGACTCGTCGGACCAGCAGTCTTGTCCAGGTTGATTACTCCGTGCTTTAAGTAATCTTCCGCCGGCCTGTCCTCAGGTTTGCATCCGAACCTTGGGTCGGTCTTGTCTTCAGCCTTCACCAACAGCTGGCGTTCATTTTCCCATGGAGCAGCAGTTCTAGGCATGACAACACATCACTTCCCATAGAATAGACAGAACCAAGTATAAGAGTTTAAACACCCAATCCTGCGTTTATGACACAGAACCTTTTGGGTCTTCTGAACAGCATTATGCCGTCTTTTTCAGTTATGTAGTTGAATCCAACAGAAAGAGCTTGTTTCGTTTCCTCCACCGTAGTTGCCGTGGTCACTTCAAATTCGTCCTCTTCAAAGTGTATCATACTGATGTATTTCATTGTATTCTCGATTCTCTTGTGGCGCAGTAGTTTCTTTACGGTTAGGACGTTGCCGTTTGTGTAATGTGCAATCATGCTTCCGCCCCAATGTCTGAAGCTTCTGAAAGAAACTTTCAACAATCTTGGGTTCTGTTGGACTCTGGCAGCTCTTTTCCTGACATGATCGAAGGATGAATACATATTTGTGTAGTTTGTCGGGAAGATCCTTTCTGAAGTCTTTGGCAGGCAGTTTAGCATCGCGAGCAGCTTGTTTGAAACTTCAATCTGTCCGGGCAAGTGTCCTTTGACTGGATTGTTGATTGTTACGACGTTTTTCTGAATGTCTATCCACCGTAGCCTGAGAGCTTCTTCGGGGTCTACATAGGTTTCTTTCAAGGTTTGAAGGAAAGCTGCCATTCTTCGGCTCTGACATGAACTTATGATCTGCTCAAGCTCTTTTTCATCTGGAACATACGGCAGATTTTCTTCTTGTCTATATCTTGGCGGACTCCAGTCTATCTTCTCCATTTTGGTGAAACAGTCGTATGCATAGACACAAAGCATTTTAGTGCCATTCTTGCATTCTAACCGAGCTATTGTCTCCTTGACATGTTCAGGGTTCGTTAGGTCTGCTCCAGCATTGGCAAGCATACGAATCATCCTTAGGTAGGAAATGCTGAATCCTTCTTTTTCCAGGTAAGCCATAAATTTAGTGATTAGGCCCTTTGCGGTCGGTGTAATCGTTGTTCTGTGGCTTTCTCCCGCAACAGTCTTTGTTTCTGTTGCAGATGTCAAGTTTTTCGCACCTGGCCAGGTAACGCACACTTGACCATTACCGATAGAGGTCGGACGTTCTATAGAAGGTTTCTCACTGAAGCGCAAACCACAGTCTTTACAGATAAACCTCTGGACTGAATTATCATTCGAGAGGTAGCGATGGCCAGCTTTGTTTATGCGTGTTGAACCGCATTCCGGACAGGATAAGAGAGTTGAGGCTTCAACCATGTTAAGCCTCACTAAAGGCTTTGTCCTCAGCAGTAAGTTCAGGTTGCTGTTCACTTTCACCTGACCGATTTATCTCTCTCGTCCTATGTACTCTCTCTCTTCTCTCTCCAACGTTGTCTACGTGTGCATCCAGTTGCACGGACGTAGCTATAGGATGCACAACGGCGTTATCATGAATGGGGCGTGTATTAGATGAGAGAGATAAATCATCATTGAAAAACCTGCTATTGGCGTTTCCAAACTCTGGTACTATTTGCGGGTTTCTGACAATCAGGAACCATGTTTCTCCTCGTTTCTCAACTGTGACTAGTCCCAACCTCTCTAGGTAACCTTTCTTGTGTGGTATGAACTGTTTTAGTTCAAGTGTTTTCATGCTTGTTGTTCCGCTTTGGTAGCGGGCCAAGCGCTCAAATTTGCGTTTAGTGAATCCTGTTTGGGTTCCAAAATACGCTTTGAGTGTGGACCTGTCCCATTCATCTATTATCAGGCTGAATAATGCCTTGGCTTCGTCCACGGGAATTTCTTTGACATGGTTGAAGTTTAGGGTTTCAATAAACGCGATGCATCTTGCGCGTACTGTTTTGTTTCCTCTCCTGACGAATATGTCGGGTTTAGTGGTGAAGGTGTCCATGTTTACACACTCGCGGTTCTTGGTCTTCAGATAGCAAATCGCTCATGTCCTAGGTCTTCTCTTCTGTAAGAAACTCTGAATGCTGCTCGAACATTTCAGCGTACAATTTCGGCGCTTCTTTGACAATTTTCTCTCTCAATGAGTCGCGCAGCAGATCAGCAGCGTTAAGATGTGAATCTAAGGAACAGAACTTCTTAACAAGCTGCGCAAAGCGTTCAGTAACACGGCAGCTCAACACAACTGTTTCTCGTTCAGGAGTGTCTTCTTTTGTAGTCAACTGAATACCCTCTAATAGAAAAATGCAGTTTGTAGAAATGAGCCCTCCTATACGTGAGGGATGGGGACCACAGTAAACAAGCTATCTTAGGAACTAGCTAGTACCGAAAGTCGACCATTAAAACGCTTTCAAATCAGCGTCCTTCAATCGCGCATGGCGACACCGCTGCTTTTTTCAATAGCAACTCGTCATATTGGTTTTCCACACGTCGTGGTAGCAGTCTTGATTGTGTGGGCATTTAGGGCAAGGACATTCTGGGAAAGGATAGTCCGGTTCTCCATAAGTAGTGTGAGCACGTCCGATTATGCCGTGCGCATAAGACTCCCTTTTCCAAGGCTCATGAAGAGAGGAATGCCCAGATTGTCAACTGCTGACCCAGATCAGCGAGACTAATATTGAGCAACGCTACTCTATATCGTTTTTCGTTGGACTCTAGCCCACTTTGAGCCTTTCAACTAACTCCACTTTCACCGAAGTCTCTCTCCATTTCTCAAGAATGTTGTACTGACAAACATCTTTTAACCTTCACAACTCGCCTTTCTCATCGTGGCGAACCTTGCTCTCACCATGCGAAATCGAAAGGTTCTATCTAGATAATCCCCTCCAAGTGCCTAGTCTCTGGAACGTGAGCCGGAAGCATTTCCGTGTTTCGCTCGGTGAAGGCAGGTTCATCAAACTCAACAGGTTCGAGAATCGCTTGAACGCCCATGATCTGAAGTTCTACTGTTGGAAGCTCAAGCCCATGCACGTCAACTTTTCCGTTCTGAACTGGTTATTTCCTGAAAGAGTCGGTAAGAAGTATAAGGCTCGTTATTGCGTTCCTCTAAATGGCGAGTATGTCATCGACGTTGACGCTTATCTGGTCTTGTTCAAACACAAGCACAGGGTGGAAGACCATTGGTTTGTCTGCGAAGAATGCTTGGCCATGAGCAAGAGGTTGACGCTGCATCTCTGCGAAGCCATCCAAAAATACTACTCAAAACTGGCCGTGGTCTTCAGTGGTTGTCAGGGATTTCATGTTCACGTTATGGACTTTGACTATCACGACTGGGCTCCATACAGGGAAAAAGATCCGATATGGTGTCACGCAGCCTCAAGGTTCAAGTTCATCAAGCTCCTCCAGAAGCAAACCCATGTTTTCGACAGGGCTCACTTCACGGTTTCGGTTGACCCGATGTGCGTTGTCACGGTTCCTAACACGGTCAACGGCAAGACCGGGTTGATTTGCACGTTCACAGGCTCTCCAAGAGATCTGGAAAGAATGGCCATTAGCGAAGTTTTAGACTTGTCTAAGACTTTTCCTCACGGTTACCCTGAGACTCTTGAAAGCTCTGTTTCAAACATGAGCCCTACTGGGTCGATGAAATCATGCGCTAAGAACAGGGTGAGGGCAGCATAGTGAGGGTAACCACGATGACGCCCACACCACAACGAAACATTGAAGATGTCCTGTGTTCCAAAACCAGGCTGAAGATTCTGAAGCTACTGATAGATTCGCAGTTGACGCCTTCAGAAATTGCACGAGCTGTCGGAGTCAACTATGTGACTACGGAACAGCATCTTGAAATCCTTGAGGCCGAAGGCATACTTGGCCACGTGAAATTTGGCAAACGAATCCGCTACTACAAATACAACGAAATCCCCAAGGCACGAGCAGCTCAGAACCTAATTCACACATTTCCAGAGAGCCAGCCAGAATAGCAGAAAACGAGAAGTCAACCAGAGAGGGGTTATGGGTATTGTTGTCCGTAGTGTTTCGCCAGTAGGGATAGGTCTGAGAGGCTGACTTTGCCGTCGCCATTTATGTCCGCGTTGGCGTTCCACTTCGGCTGGCCCGGTGTGGAGCCGTAGGCCTTTGCCAGTAAGGATAGGTCGGACAGGCTGACTTTGAAGTCGCCGTTTATGTCGCCTGAAATCGTAACTTTCACCGTTCCCAAGGTGAAGTCGTTGCCTGACATGTCAGTTTGGCCGGCAACTGGCTGTGCATAGGCACTTACGGTGTAGTTTCCGTAGGCGAGGCCAACCGTGTTCCATGCGAACCTGAGAACCATCAGACACGATGCGTTCAGACCGCTGACCTGTTGAGTGCCTACGCCCGTGGCGTTTGCATACGCGGTAACGCTGAACGTTTCATTATACTCGCCGGTGTCTGCCGCGCAGACCGTTAGGTTGCAATTGAAGCCCTGCCCGATCACGGTCTTTGCAGCCACGACACTGATGACCGCGACGCAGTGTCCAGACGCCGCTGTATACGGCTTCATGAGCGGGTAATGATCCGTGTTGCTACCGATAGTGTAGGGTGTGTCGCCTATGCCGTCGCTTCCGGGCAGGTTCTGGTACGGACCGCTGTACAAGTCTGCCCCGTTGTAGTTGCTCCAGTAGTTTCCGCCGCTGGGATAGGCGTTGTCCCAAGTGTTGCTTCCCGTGACGAGGACGGTCAGCTGGACAGCAGCCATGAAGTTGTTGTGGTAGAAAACGTTGGCGTTCGAGTTTGTCATGTTCAAGAGGATTTGGCTTCCTGATATGGAGTTTCCGTAGACGACGTTTCCGTTGGCTGCAATGTTGAGGGTAACACCGGTTTGCGAAGTGATCATATTGCCATAGATGGTGTTGCCGCTTGCTGAAGCTGTCAGGTTGATTGGGGTCGGCGTATCCTGGAAAATGTTGTCGAACACCACGTTGCCCGCAGCGTTGCTTCCCTCAAGCACCACACCGCTACCGCCCATAGAAGCCATGATGTTACAGTAGATTCTAACGTTGCTAGCGTTAACGACGAGTATGCCCTCGGCCCAGTTGGTTATCTCGATTCCCGTGACAGTAGAACCTGAAGCCCCAGAACCCAACGTAAGATAGATTCCCGAAGCCCCTCCGCCGAAGACGGGCGGGTCCTTTTCACCTATAATCGTCAAAGTCTTGTTCAGGGCTAGAGACTCGGTGTAGAAGCCGGGAGCGATTACAACTGTCCCTCCGGGGGCTGCCGCGTTGATTGCGGCTTGAACGCTCGTGTAGTTCTGGCTGTAATAGACTGGCCCAGCTGACGTGACAAGCAGGGTGGTGCTGCCGCTGCTTGGCATGTTGTTTGAGTCTCCGCTGTAATAGGCGGCGATGGTTACAGAGCCGGTGAAGTTGTCGGTGTACGTGGTGGAACAGGTTCCGTTGGACAGGGTGCAGACGGACTGGCTGAAGCTGCCTCCGATGCTGCTCGTGCTCCAAGTGATAGTGCCCGTGGGGTTAGACCCTGAGACGGTGGCTGTGCACGTAACAGATGAACCGACATGGGCAGGGTTTGGTGAGCATGTAACAGACGTCGAGGACTGGACAGAACCAAAAGCATAGATTTTGCCATTTTCTGATCCTATGTAAACTACTCCGTTGACCACCGCAGGAGAAGAATCCACATAGCCACCTGTCGCGTAGCGCCAGACAAGCGCTCCAGTAGTGGCGTTCAGGCAGTAAGTACTATTACCATCAGATCCCACATAAACCAGACCACCAACAACGGCAGGAGAAGAAAACACATTCCCACCTGTCTTGTAGCTCCAGACGAACGCTCCAGTAGTAGCGTTCAGGCAGTAAACATATCCACCATAAGATCCCACGTAGACCAGACCACCAACAACAGCAGGAGAAGACCACACCTCGTTACTCTCGATCGTGTAGCTCCAGACGAACGCTCCAGTAGTAGCGTTCAGGCAGTAAACATTATCATCATAAGATCCCACGTAGACCAAGCCACCAACAACGGCAGGAGAAGAATACACACTGCCACCTGTCGTGTAGTTCCAAACGACCGCTCCAGTAGTAGCGTTCAGGCAGTAAACATTATCATCATAAGATCCCACGTAGACCAAGCCACCAACAACGGCAGGAGAAGACAACACACTGCCACCTGTCGTGTAGTACCAAACAAGCGCTCCACTAGCAGCGTTCAGGCAGTAAACATAACATTGAGATCCCACATAAACCAGACCACCAACAACGGCAGGAGAAGAAAACACCACGCTACGTGTCGTGATGTTCCAAACGACCGCTCCAGTAGTGGCGTTCAGGCAGTAAGTACTATTACCATCAGATCCCACATAAACCAGACCACCAACAACGGCAGGAGAAGAAAACACCGCGTTACCTACTGTGCCCCGAACTGTCGTGTAGTTCCAAACGAGCGCTCCAGTACCAGCGTTCAGGCAGTAAACATTCCCATCACCTGATCCAATGTAGACCATATCACCAACAACGGCAGGAGAAGATCCCACCCCACTCCCTGTCGTGTAGGTCCATAAGGTGTTGTTTGTGGTCGGAGCTGTTGAGTTTGAGGTTCCCGTGTGACTTGGGTCGTGGTGGAACATTGGCCACCAATCAACGCCGTCCGCACTTGCTGGTTGAATCTCAGACGCCACTGCTAACGTGCCAACCAGAAGTACCAACAGAACTAATCCAGAAAATACCTTCAGCATTTTCTCCTTTCCCATCATATAGGTAGTTCAACGAACAGATAAAATTTGTGGAAAGATGTTCTAGCGCAGCTCGCTCGTCTAATAGAAGAAAGGTTTGACTTAGATTTATAACGTCAAAGATGCATGACTGAAACGGATTCGCGAAAATACTACGTTGGAATCTGATGAAGGAAAGAACTGACGGTTTGAAAGAAAACGGCGGTTTTCGTTCAATGTGGTTTGGAATGGGCGAAAAGCCAAGCATTTAGGATACATATATGCAGTTGCCGGGGGGGTGAACGAAATGGGGTATCGTTTTCTTTCACATTTTTCTGTTGGGCTTCCTTTGCCAGCTTACAAGCACGGTAAGATTCAGAAGACGATTACCAGGAACATTCTTCGGCAATGGTTATGGCGTAACCGATTTGCCGTAGTTCTTTGCCAATATCGAGAGATCTGAGAGGCTGACTCTGTTGTCGCTGTTTATGTCCGCGTTAGCATTCCATTTCTGACTGCCCGGTGTGGAGCCGTAGGCGCGCGCGCTAGAAAAAGCATAAGCCTCGGTGCCGAATGGTTGATTGTACGTTGCGTTCCACAACATGTTGCCAGATACGTCCGTTTTGACAAGCCAAATATCGGACAAGTCGGGGCCGACAGAAAGTCTGTACCCCGCAATAGCGTATCCGCCGTCACTCGTCTGAACCAAAGAATAACAGAGATCATCTTCTGATCCTCCGTAGGTTTTGTTCCACAACATGTTACCAGAAGAGTCGGTCCTAACCAACCAAAACTCAGTGAACGTCGCGCCAAAAGAGGTTGTCCACCCGGCTAACGCGAAGCCTCCGTCACCCGTCTGAACCAAAGACCATGCTTCATCGAAGCTTGTTCCCCCGTAGGTTTTGTTCCACAACATGTTACCAGAGGAGTCAGTCCTAACGAACCAAAAATCGCCATTGCCAGCACCGGAAGAATCTGTCCACCCGACTAACGCGAAGCCTCCGTCACCCGTCTGGACGATAGAATGGCACTCATCGTCGGCTGCTCCTCCGTAGGTCTTGTTCCACAACATGTTACCGGAAGAGTCAGTCTTAACCAACCAGAAATCACTACTATTTTCAGAACCTGTCGCTCCGGCTAACGCGAAGCCTCCATCACCCGTCTGAACCACAGATTGGGCGGTTGAACTGTAGAAGCAGCTGAGGGTGTTGTTCCACAACATGTTGCCATTGGAGTCAGTCTTAACCAACCAAGTGACGATGCCTGTTTCGGGTGGGAAAGCGAAAGAGGTGCTGAACCCTGCCAGCACATATCCTCCGTCGCTCGACTGAATCACTGAATAAGCCATATCTACGCCATAACCGCCATATGTTCTGCCTCACTGTACTGGCGGCGGAGAACCCGCGGCAAGAGCGGGTTCTATTTGTTGCGTCGAACCCTTTGCGGGCATAACTTCAGAATCTAAACTCACCGCAAAAGTGAGAGCACTTACAACAAGCAAAACAACCATTATTGACGACGCTTCCCGCTTCATTTATTGGTTCTCCTTCATATTCCAAAGGCCAGCTTAAACCGCTTTATCCAACACTGTTTCCTGAATAGTCTTTCACAGACTCTATCACTTATCGCTAGAGAGTACTTATGCAGTAAATATGCCTTGCCTAACCGACCTATAGAAGAAAGTTCTGTCGGTCAAAGAAAAAAGAGGGGATTGCGCGGGAGACTTCGCCACATTGTCAGGGTTAAGAGTTTAAACACCCAATCCTGCGTTTATGACACAGAACCTTTTGGGTCTTCTGAACAGTATTATGCCGTCTTTCTCAGTTATGTAGTTGAACTCGACGGATAGAGCCTGTTTTGCTTCTTCGACTGTGGTCTGGGTCGTGACCTCGAACTGGTCGTCTTCAGAGTGTATCATGCTGATGTATTTCATAGTGTTCTCGATTCTCTTGTGGCGCAGTAGTTTTCTTCATGCGCGCGCCTCCGCCCATAGGGCGTGCCACTCGTTGCTCCATATTCCTACTTCACAAGAGACTTATCTCACTTACGTCGATATTTGAGGTTGCATCGGTACGAATAAACATAAGACAGGGTGACGATTATGTTAACTAGCATCCTCATTGTTGACGATGACACTGGAGTGAGAGATATGCTTTCTTCAGTTCTGAACGATGAGGGCTATTTGGTTGAAGCTGTGGAAAATGGAAAGAAAGCCATCAAAGCCTGTGAGAAATCGCCTTTTGACGTCGCCCTTATTGATATCGAACTACCGGACACGAAAGGCACTGAACTGCTCAATAGACTGAAAAAGATGCAGCCCAAAATGATCAGGATCATCATCACGGGACATCCCTCCATTGAAAATGCAATGAAGGCTGTAAACGAAAGGGCTGATGGATACGTACTGAAACCTTTCGAAGTAACAGATTTGCTGGAAATGATAGCAAGGCTCTTGACTGAGAAGACGAATGAATATCTTCGTATCTCCCAAGAAGTCACACGTGCAAAAGAGAGTACTCCAGTTGTCAAGTACCAACGCCCAGACCAATGGTAACGCGGCCCAGTCGATCCACGGTGTGCATTTTCTAGCTATTCTGACGTAGCGCGCATGCTTGTTCCTAAATTGGTTCAAAATGGTTTTTGTTCGTCTTTTATGATGCGCGCGCGCAGAGCGTTCGGATAGGGTTTCAGCGCCAAGAGCCAGTCTAGAGCTTAATCTTCTGAACGGCAGGATCGAGGGCGGGGCACCCTTTTGCGAGATGAGAGTTTCGTGGCTACAACTGCGATGAGGGAAAGAGCGGCGAATACTGGAATCATGAGGCTAGCTGGGAACTCGGGGACACCTGGGCCCGGGCCGAAAACGTAGACTTGGCCGTTGTTTGAACCTATGAACACTTTGCCGTCTGCTACAGCTGGAGAAGACCTCACCCAGTAGGATGTCAGGTAGCTCCACACCAGTGTGCCCGTTGTAGCGTTCAAAGCGTAAACTCTGGCATCATCTGAGCCCACGAAAAGTTTGCCGTCAGCAACTGCAGGAGAAGAGCCCACAGACCCGCCGGTCGTGTAGTTCCATATGACGGCGCCGGTCGAAGCATTCAAAGCATAAACCTTGTAGTCCATTGAGCCTACATAGACGACGCCGTTAACAACAGCAGGAGAAGACGACACCGAAAGCCCAGTTTGGTAGCTCCATATGAGAGCGCCGCTAGAAGCATTCAAAGCATAAACCTTGCCGTCGTACGACCCTGTGAAGACCACGCCGTCGGCAACGGCAGGAGAAGAACGCACCATGCCACCGGTCGTGTAGTTCCAGATGAGTGCACCTGTTGAAGCATTCAAGGCGTAAGTCCTGTCATCGTTTGAGCCCACGTAGATTCTGCCCTCAGCCGCAGCGGGAGAAGAGTACACTGGACCGCCCGTCGTGCAGTTCCACATCAGCGTGCCAATTGAAGCATTCAGGGCATAAACCTCTCCGTCAGAAGAGCCTACGTAGACCTTTCCATAGGCGACGGTAGGAGAAGACTCCACATCGCCGCCTGTTGTGAAGTTCCACACTTGTGTGCCCTTTGAGGCGTTCAGAGCGTAGACGATGCCAAGCCACGAGCCGAGGTAAACCTTGCCGCCTACAACAGCAGGGGATGAAGACCCTATCAAGTTGCCTGTTGTCGTGTAATTCCATATCAGCGTTCCCGTGGTAGCATCTGTAGCGTAAACCTTGGCGCCCTCTGGGCATACGTATACTGTGCCGTCTGCGACAGCAGGAGAAGAGTACAGCGGACCGTCGGTTGTGAAGTTCCACAGTGTTTGATTCGTGTCTGGCGCAACGCAAGTGGAGTATCCGCTGTGGGTCTGGTCGTGCTGAAACATAGGTGACGTCCAACCTGCGCTAAAAACAAAATACGCGGTGTAGTTGATTTCGCTGTAGGGAGAGTCAGCCCACACGATGTATAGATTATCATAAGAGTCGATTGCTACGTTCGGATCTGCGCAATCAACCCACGTGGCGTTGGGCACGTAGTTGACTTTGACGTTCTCAGAGAAATGAATGCCATCCTCTGAGTATGCATAATATGTATCCCTAAAATAGGTGGAGGTGACACCGTTGTTTCTGAAATCCTCCCATACGATGTGAATGCCTCCCTCGCTGTCAATAGCAAGCGAGGGCGTTCCGTGCCAATTTGCCGTGTGATCGTCGTTAACTCGAACGTTCGGACCGAATGAAAGACCGCCGTCCAAGGATGTTGCAAAATATATGTCCCAATACCCATTTTGATTTCTGCCATCGGTCCACACGACACGAATCTTCCCGTCTTTCGAAACGGCAACTTCCTTTTTTCCGCGATAGTAATACCCAGAATCATCATTGATCTTAACAGGGGCCCTGAAGGATAAGCCTCCGTCCAAGGATTTCGTCAGGTAGATGTTCTGTATCGTGGTGTTAGTCTTTGTGTAGGCAACGTACACGACTCCTGCCTGGTCGACTGTTATCCATGGAACTGTGTGATTTGTGTTAGCTTCATAGGGATTTACCCTTGTGTTGGTGTTGAAAGTCTGACCGTTGTCGGTGGATCTGGCGAGGTAAACATCTGAACATGATGGGCTGGTTCTGTTGTCTTCCCATGCAACATATACCGTCCCATCATTAGCGACTGTAACGTGCGTTGAGTAACTCACACCATTGTCTATACTTACGATGTCGCTTCCGTCAAGGTTGTTGATCGTAACGGCTGAGCCGAAGGATACCCCGCGATCAACTGACCTGCACAGGTTCACGTTCGTGTGCCCAGTTCTGTTATCTATCCACTCCACGTACACATGGCCATTCTGGCGATCAACGGCAATGTCTGGATCTGAACAGCCTACCAGCGGATTTCCTCCGCCACAGATTTTTGTGACCGGGCCCCAGCTTCTCCCATAATCGTGAGAGTAGGTGAAGAACAGCTCTAGAGTGTTGAGGTTGTACCAGGTTATGTAGACTCCGCCAGCAGCGTCAGTGGCCACCATGGGGTAGCCTCCTTCATAGATACCGCCTATCTTGGTGCTGACTCCGAAAGAACGTCCGTTTGGAGCCAAGTCAGGGAAGCCATACAAACCCGACGTTTCCATTTGAGCGACACCACGGCTTCCATCGCAGTGTACGTCGTTGCTTATCCAAGCTGTCCCCGATGTTTCAGCGAACACTGACGACAGCATAGTTGTAAAGAGAACAGCCAACAACATCCCGGTAACTATCTTGCTTCTCAATTCCCGTCTCTCCTCTCATCCTTCGCCCGTCTCATCATCCAATCAAACCAGACCTAACATGGGCAAATAAAGAGTATTGCCAAAACGGCATTTATAACTTTTGAAACAACATTCCATACACCCTTCCAACATTTCATCCACAAAACAACTACTCACGGATTAGGTGTGAAAACACGCAGACGAAATGCTATTTGCCTTTCAAGGCCAGAGAGAGGCGTTGACGCGTGTTCTCGCTTGCAACAAAGCCGACCGAACTTCGAAGGTGCAGCTGTTCACACCGAGGTCAACAGGAACAAATGACAGATAGCAGGAGAGTATCTAGACTGCTGGGTTCTGGACGCTCGGATCCGTCGGAGGAGTGTCTTCTTTCGGTTCGGACGTGCTCTCCTTCGGTTCAGAGGTGCTTGCTTGCGGTTCGACGGTGCTCGCTCTTTTCTTTCGTGAAGCTACCACGATTGAGATTAGGGCAGCCACGGTTGCCGCGAGTGCGACGGCCAAGATTACGTATTGAGGTGTTGTCCATGAGCCACGGGTTTCTTGGAGACCTGTTATGTTTGCTTCGAGTTGTCCAACTCTAGGGACCAAGATGGTGGCTATCTCATCGTTGATTCCCGTGACTGTACCGTTGATTGACCCTATGATTGTTTGAATTGTGGCCGTCGTCCCGTTGATGGCTGTCACGTTAGGCTGCAGTGTGAAAAGTCCTGCCTCTATTGTTCCTATGTTCGTAGTGAGTGTCGCCGTGTCTCCATGTATGTTCTCCAGCGTAGCATTTATTTGGTTCAGGTTCACTTGCAATATGCCTAAGTCGGTTCTTATCGTGCCCATCGTACCGTTGGCTCCGACGAGAACCGCGTTCCAGCCAGATAAGGTTTCGCTGACCAGGAACGACTTGAAGAAAGCCCCCAGCGACTCCACCGTCTCATCCGTGTAGTTTGCCGTGACCGAGAGAGCGTACAGGCCCGATGGGGCATCGTTGGGTAGTTCGTATGTGACTCTGTATAATCCAGGTGCAAGAGCCTGCGCTGTCAGTGTCTCGTTTGTTCCATCAGGCTCGTACAATACCGCGCCGGTTATTGCCGCGCTTACAGCTTGTCCTTTGAAGACTGTTTGAACGTAGAAAGTGACTGTTTCGCCCCTGAAATGGATGACGCCAGTATCGACTTGAACGTTCAGAGGAGTGACGTCCAAAACAGTGAAGTTGGCCTGGGCTGTAACGGTCAGATCAGTTGCCTTGACAAGTTGCACGTCCGCCGAAGAAACGGGAACGTTGAAAGTGAAGGTAAAGCTTCCTGCCGAGTCTGTGGGCGCTGTGCCGATGAACATATCGTTGAAAGACACTGCAACCTGACCTTCTGGAGTGAAATCACGACCATTGACGGTCACAGTGGTTCCAACCGGCCCGCCGTTCGGGTTGACGGCAACTAGGAAATACACGTCGATCGTCAGAGAGACCACGTTGTTTGCAGTGTTCGTTTCTCCGGACACTGGCGAAACGTAGAACGTGACGTTGTACGTCTGTGCAGTCGGGGGCATCCACGCAAGCGTGACGTTTGAGGATGAACCACTCGGAAGGGAAGGGACTGTGGCAAAATCAGTTTGCAAACCGTTCACAAGCAATTCCACGCCAACATTGAACTCATCACTCAAACCGAAGTTGAGAACTGAAACATTGAACAATACGTCATCCCCGGGCTGAACGTGGCTTGGAGCTTCATAATTGTAAAGCGCAACATCATGCGCTGAAGGCGCTTGTTCAACAGCTTTTCGGGCGTTGACCCTGCCAAAACCGAAGTAGAGCGAAGAGCCCAGATTGTCAGCTGATGACCTTAACTGTTCTCTAACCCAGTCGCGTGACGCATTTGGGAACATACTCCAGACCAGCGCTGCCACTCCTGCAACTTGAGGGCACGCCATTGAAGTGCCGCTCAAGTAATCATAGTTTGAAGCGAGGCCTTGATCGTTCAACGTCACATGATAGGTCGGCATCGTGGAGTAAACGTCGACGCCGGGCGCTGCCAGCTCAATCCAGTTTCCCCAGTTCGAGAAGCCAACTTTCGAGTCAAACTGATCAGTTGCAGCTACCGAAATTACCTCGGGGTAAGCTGCAGGATAGAAGGGCGTGTTCGTGTCGTTGTTTCCAGCAGCTGCGATTATCAGGACGCCCTTCGAATATGCGTATTGTATCGCGTCGTGGATGAGTCCACTGTCAGAGTCACTGCCCCAACTGTTGCTCAGTATCTTTGCGCCCTTACTTACGGCGTCTGTGATGGCATATGCCAAGTCGACTTCATCTCCCCAGCCTGTAGAGTTCAAGGCTTTTTCAGCCATAATCTTCACTTGAGCGAGCCCCGCAACGCCAAGGCCGTTGTTCATTTGAGCAGCTATTATTCCTGCAACATGGGTTCCATGCCCATTGTCATCCAGTGGATTGGCGTCGTTGTGTACCCAATCGTACCCGAGCGCGACGTAGTTATTGACAAGATCTGGATGGGTATAGTCTATGCCCGTGTCCACGACGCAGACGAGAACGGAAGAGTTGCCCTTCGTCAGGTTCCAAGCCCAATTGGCCTTTATCTTAGGAAGAGTCCATTGAAGACTGTAGTATGGATCGTTTGGTTCAAACTGAGCCCTGAACTGCAGATTAGGCTCCACATACCTGGCCAAACCGCTCAGCTCCGCCTCCTTGCCGACTATTGAATAGTTGCTCGCGGGCACGTCAACAACCACCGCATCTGTCTGTCCTCCCATCAAAACGTCTGCAACGACCTTCCCGCCGATTTGCCCCACGAGGCCAGCCAGACCGGTGCTGGCTCCTGAACAGGTTTTATTCAAGCCTACAATCAATTGACGATCAGACCCATCAGACGAGGCAAAACTGGACTGCTCTAGAAGTTTGTTCTCCCCTGGCGCTGATGTGTTAGCTCCTGTAGCATCGGCCCGATGCTCGCCATTCTGCGCTGAAAGAGCTACGGAACCAGAAAAGTTGCAGATGCTAGCAAGAATGAACATGATTATGAGAATTAGCGCAAGACTTTTCAACATAATCTCAGTCAAACCTCAAAGATGTTGATTTCGAGAGTAATGGTTGCCGCGATATAAGACTTTGCAAAAACCCAGCCCGAAAGAGGCTTTTGATTTTTGGGAGGGTGACATGAAGTTAGAAAAACTATTTTTGCAGGGGTTATGCTATTTGCGTTGCAGTCTTAGCCCAAAGCGGGTTTTACCAGTTGAGCCATCGCTTCCAGTTTGCCAGCAGACTTAAGCGCTTCCGTTACTTCTTCGTCGGACGCTCCACGTTTGATTTCTATGCTATCTTGCAGAGGTTCAATATGGTTGATGTTGGCCCTGCGCCTCCTTACACCTGTCACTTCCTTCGGACCGGTTATTAATACAAAACTCTTGTCCGCCAAGTCGACTACGACACATTTTTTTCCAGCTTCACGGCCTAACAGTTTCACACAGATTCTTCCAACCTCTACTGCGGGCACCCCAAAACCTCCATGAGAATGATTGATAGAACAATCATCCAGGAGATATTTATAACTTCACTTGTGAGTGCAGTCAGCATGGCAGTTTCAAACGTGATATTGCAGCGAGGCGGTCAGAGGCAGTGAGAGAAGACTCATTCATGCGCATCGGTGTTTGTGGTGACGGTTTGGTCAAAACTCTTATTCTAGGGTGGCGCCAAAGAGTGCTGCAGAGGATGCTTCGATTGGTCACCCAGGAAAGGCAAGTGTTCCCCAAGTTGCAGGAGAGCTTGGCAAAAACCGTTGGGGTAATCTCCGACACGCATGTTCCTGATCGCGCGAGAAAAATTCCTGAAAGAGTCTTCAAGGTTTTTGAGAACGTGGATTTCATCGTTCACGCAGGCGACCTGGTGCAGTTCTCCGTCATAGACGAGCTGGAGCGACTTGCCCCGGTCCTAGTTGTATGGGGAAACATGGACGGACCTGAAGTTCGAGGCAAACTGCCGAAGCTCGATTCGTTCAAAGTTTTTGATTGGAGAATAGGGGTGACGCATAACCCTGGGGCACATCTTGGTACGGGAAGAATGCGTGAAATCGCAGGCGCGAATGGTTTTAACGTGCTGATATACGGGCACACGCACAGTTCGAACATAAAATGGGAAAGAGACATTTTATTCATAAATCCGGGAAGCCCGACAAATCCCTCGCCACCGTTCTTGGCTAAACCCTCCGTGGCCTTGCTGAGAGTGACTAGAGAAAGGATAACCCCCGAAATTGTACATATCTGAGAAAAGAATGCCCTGTTCCTAATACTACGTGCGTGCGAAAAGCAACATCTGCCAGAAATGTGACCAATGTACACGTTCACTTTAACTCGTCTCTCTCCCCTTCAAGGCAGTGTCGTTTCTTGGAGGGTTTTAAAAGCAAAGAAAATCCAACCGATGTGATGTGTAGCTGGAGGTTCATGTGTATGGAACATTGCAGAAACCCTTGGCATAGGGAGTGCAAAGGAAACGATATTGAAGTGTACATTCTTTTCAGGGGAGAGAGGCTGCCAATCTGCAGGCGATGTTGGACCAGGCTTGCTGACAAGGATGTGGAGTGGTGAGGAAGGTGGAGAGTTTCAGCACGAATTGTGCGCGGTCGTTCCTGGGAAAGAACGTTAACCTTCACATGAAGGATGGTTCTGTAATCGTAAATGTCCAGTTGGGCGAGATTCAGAAAGGCGAGTTCAAGAGACAAAGGTTCGTTACGTGCGTTCCTTACGGGGACAGAAACACGTTCAGGATACCCCTGAAGAGCATCGCATGGGCAGAGCTGCTGAACTTAAACCTGATAATAGGCGGATGACAGGGTCCCAGGAACCATTAGGATAGGGCGAATCTAGATATCGCCGAGCCCAAGTTGCGCAGTGTAGCCGCCACAATAATGGTTATTGTGTGAAAAACGGGAATTGCTACGGAAAAGCCAAATTAGAAAGGCTTCATCTAAGTGTGTTCATGCGTTGCTCACACTGTGGTGTTTGTTGCGAGAAAACCGAGATGTTGTTGTCGAGAGCGGATATCAGGCTCTTGGAAAGAGCAGGACATGAAAGAGAGGAGTTTGTGCGTTTCAACGGGCAGGGTTTTGCTCAGCTGCGGAACAGTCGAGGACACTGCGTTTTCTATCAAATCGAGAAACGTCGCTGCAGGGTTTACAGGTGCAGGCCGTTGGGATGTCGGATTTACCCCGTCATCTACAGTGAAGAGGATGGAGTGATTGTGGATGACCTGTGTCCGCAGGCGGGAACCGTTTCCGAGAAGGAAATCTACTATAAAACGGAGAAGCTCAGGAAACTCTTGCGGAGAATTGACGGCGAAGCTGGGAAGCTGAAAGCACGTGTCTGAGATGGTTGCTTGCCTTTGACATGAAACTAGCAAACAATCTTAAATAAAGCTTGGCGGATTCTCTGAACGGTGAAAAAAAGTGCCATGCACGGTCATAGTTGGAGGATTCTGGGGGGACGAGGGTAAGGGGAAGATAGTTTCGTATCTCGCCCTCAAGGATGGACTGGATTTCTGTGTGAGAACTGGTTCGGTGAACGCTGCTCACACGATTTGGTTTGAGGGCAAGCGCTACGCGTTGCACATGGTTCCCGGAGGCTTTGTAACCGAGAAGTGTCGTTTGCTAATCGCCGCGGGCGCAAACGTTCACGTTGCGCAGTTCCTTAAGGAAGCTGAGCAGACCGGTGTCAAGAATCGCATAGGCGTGGACAGGCAAGCCTCAATAATAGAGGAGAAGCATGCGGCTCAGGACAAGGCCAGTGAGCATCTGAAGGCGTTGGGCACGACTGGTTGGGGAGTGGGACCGGCCATCGAGGAACGCGTGCGAAGAACCGCGAAACTCGCAAAAGACGTTCCTGAACTCGCGCCTTATCTTACTGATGTTGCTCTGGAAACGAACCGAGCTATAGACGGAGGCAAAAAGGTGTTGTTGGAAGGAACGCAGGGCCTGCTGCTTTCGCTGTTCCATGGAAGCTACCCTTACGTGACCGGCAGGGACACGAGCGCGTCGGCGATATGTTCTGAGGTGGGTGTGGGGCCCACGAAGGTGGATCAAGTCGTGCTTGTTTTCAAGTCCTTCGTCACACGTGTGGGCACTGGCCCGTTGCCTGATGAAATTTCAAAGGAAGAAGCGATTAAACGAGGATGGTTCGAAACGGCTGCGGGAACGGGTCGGGACAGACGTTCTGCTCCTTTTAGTTTCGAGCTTGCCAAGAGGGCTGCGATGATCAACGGCGCGACACATTTGGCAGTTACAAAGCTTGACTGTGTATTCCCCGAATGCCAAGGTTTGAGAGCGTACGAACGCTTGCCATTGGAAGCGAAACAGTTCATAAAGAGAATCGAGGACGAGACAAAGGTTCCTGTGAGTCTCATTGGGACGGGACCTGACGCGCAGGATTTGATCGACAGAAGAGAATAGGTTCAGACGGCAGGCTTGCGTATGAGTTAGTAGGGGATGATTGTTTCCGGCGTCTTCTGGTATAGGTACCACCAGAAGTAGAGTGCCAGAGTGAAGATTATGAGTATCAGGAACTCATACGGGGCGAACAGGGCGGCGACGTTGTTCGAGAAGTGAAGGGCGACTGCAATCAGGTAGAACGTTGCAGGTTTCTTGTTTGCTATTCCGTACGCAACTATTGACGTGCTGGCCGCGTGAAAGAAAATGCCGGGCAGTCTGAAGATGAAGGGAACTTTCAATAGTAGGACGTATTCCAGAAACTCGATGATTCCGAAGCCGAGTCCGACCAGAAAGCCCAGAGTCATTATGGACTTCTTGGTTTCACCGTGACGATAAAAGAGCGGGTAGGCTTTTGCGAACTCCTCGATGATTGGAGCAAGGACGGCGATTGTCAGCACGGGAACGTAACCTGGAGCGAATGGCGAGGCGAACAGGTTTTCAAAGAAGCTGGCCAGCGGGATGCTGACTATTATTCCAGAGCTGAAGAAGAAGAGTTTCTCCTTCAAACCGGGTTTGTGAAGGGGAATCGTCACTCTGCCCTGCTCAGCCGTCGACATCGTACAGAACATTCGGCCTTGCATTATTTAAATCTGAGATGCAGTTGTTGCCGCACACATCGATGCGATGTTCCGCTTTTCCGTCTCAGGGCTTTGGCATTTACGCGTGGCGGGACGCGGAAACTCTTAAGAGAGACACTTAATTTGTTTAGAAACAAGGTGATTAGGATGGTTTCGCAACAAAGAGGACATTCCTCATCAATCGTGGTGTTGATGTTCGTGTCCGGGTTGATTCTCGGAGGAATCGTGACTGCATACGTGCTTTACGGGCAGATTAACACGCTGAACAACAAGCTTTCTAACGTTGAAAGTCAGGTTTCGGGCCTTGTTGGGAACCAGACTATCGTTAACCAGAATTTCACGGTGTATCAGAATGCGACGGTTTTCTCGGTGATTTACGCGGAGGTTAAGGATTCGGTTGTTCTGATTACTGGGACGACGAGCACCGGGACGGTTCAGGGTTCAGGTTTTGTTTCCAACTTTACGGGGTCTATGGTTGTGGTGACGAACAACCACGTTGTGGCTGGAGCGACGGGCATTAGCGTGACCTTTTCGGATGGAAACGGGTACGGTGCAACGGTTGACGGGACGGATCCGTACTCGGACCTGGCCGTTCTCTCAGTGTCAGGTGCTCCGCAGACGGAGTTTAGGCCGCTTGCAGTCGTGAATTCGTCATCGTTGAAGGTGGGTGATCCTGTGATAGCCATAGGCAACCCGTACGGATTGACTGGTTCGATGACGACGGGGATAGTGAGTGCACTGGGAAGGACTATCAGTGAATCGGATCTTGCTGGAGGGTATGCGATAGCGAACATTATTCAGACGAGCACGCCGATAAACCCGGGGAACTCTGGCGGGCCGCTGCTGAGCCTGAATGGCACGGTCGTGGGAATAACGACGGCGATAGTTACGAACTCGCAGGGCTTGGGTTTCGCGGTGCCCTCGGACACCATACTCAAGGAGGTATCCAGTCTGGCCACGGTTGGAAGCTATAACTTGCACTCGTACTTGGGCGTCACGGGGTCGGATATGGATTATGACACGGCTCAGAGCATGCACGTGAGTGTGACGTACGGCTGGTTAATCAACTCCGTGGTTTCCGGCGGCCCAGCTGCCACGGCGGGCGTGCAAGCAAACGACATAATCATCGCCCTCAACGGAACGCGCGTCGTGAACGGGGACGCACTGACGAGCTGGATTGAAGAGAACACGGTGCCAAGTGACATGGTAATGCTAACCGTGGCTAGGGGAAATCAGACGCTGCCCCTGTCGGTGAAGCTGGGCACGAGGCCTCCTCCGTCGTCCTAGCCTATTCCCTTTTTGTTTTCGGCGGGATTCGTGGGTTTGCGCGGTTTTGAATGGTTAACGAATAGGGCACGGGCCTCGATGAGGATGGCTACGGCGAACATTATCAGGTAGAATATGTGTGGCGGTATCAGCAGGGCGGGTACTTCCATCGGCGTGCTCAGGAGCGTGGGCAGCAGCACGGTGAAAGCTGGTATGATGAGGATCAGGTTTGAGGCGTGGGGTCTGAAGAACGATACATAGTCTTTCAACTTTAGCATGAGCAGTATTGCTGCCAGGAACATGGTCCATTCTAGGGTTTGGTTTGTGAGGCTTCTGATGTCGAGGCTTGTGCCGAAGCCCGTGTTCGTGATGGGCCAGAGGAGTTGGACGCGACCGCCTGCGATGTAGTCGCCGACCAGACCGTGCTGGATGAGGGCTACGAAGTAGGGTACTGCTTGTTTGCGGTAGATTACGAAGAGGGGCGCGAAGACGATGAGTGCGCTGATGATTGAGTGCGTCGCCCCGCGGTGCTGGATGAACGGGATTTGGCGAAGCAGTAGATCAGCGTCTGGAAGAACCGACAACATGAGCGCTAATGGGATGTTGAGCTTTGTCTTCAGCAGCTTGGATGAAGTCTTGTTTGAAAGGTAGCCAAAGGCCATGTGGCCGACGGCGAACGAGTTGCAGGCCTCCGTTTTCGGCTTGAACAGCAGACCAGACGATATAAGCCTATGGCCTCAGTTGGCTTCGGCGAGGGCTTTTGCGGCGAGTTTCACGGCTTGTCTGCTCGTGTAGGTTGGTTTCCATCCGGTTTGGACGAGTTTGTCTATGGAGAGTTGCATTGTTTTCACGTCGCCCTTCCATCCTCTTCCGCCGTCGACTCCGCCTGTGAACTTGAATTTCACGCGGGGCGTGTTCATTTCTTTTGCGACGGTTTTTGCGATTTGTGTGACGGTTACCTTGTCGTTGGAGCCGACGTTGAACACGTCGATTTTTTCTTTGCTTTTGGAGAAGGTTTCGGTCAGGTGTATGATTGCTTCGATGCAGTCTGTTATGTAGAGGTAGGATTTTTCCTGTTTTCCGTCTCCGAGTATCGTGAGCTCGTTTGGGTTGGCCTTGATTTTTTTGATGAAGTCGACTATGACTCCGTGGTTGGATCTTGGGCCTATGATGTTTGCTAGGCGCAGGATTAGCGCGTGGTGGTTGAACGTATGTGCGTAGCTTGTGATGAGGGCTTCGCAGGCGAGTTTTGAGGCGCCGTAGGTTGAGATGGGTATGAGCGGCCCATAGTCTTCGGGTGTTGGAACCTGTTTGGCTTCTCCGTATACGGTGGACGTTGAGGCGAAGACGAGGGTTTTTGGTTTTCCACTTTTTCTCATGGCTTCGAGCAGGTTGAACGTTGCCAGGATGTTTTCTTCAAAATGCGTTTTTGGATCGGTTTCGCCTAGTTTTACTTCGGGGTTTGCGGCCAGATGGAAAATCGTGTCCGACGCTCTTACGAGTTGCCCCAGCTTCTTCGGTTTCTTCAAGTCCTCTTTGACCAGCGTTAACGAAGGGTTGTCCCGCAGGTGTTGGATGTTTTCTGTTTTTCCGTTTGAAAAGTTGTCGAGAACGGCTACCCTGTGCCCTTCCTTCAGCAGCTCCTCTGTCAAGTGGCTGCCTATGAAGCCGGCTCCACCCGTGACAAGCATCATTCGTTCAACCATTGTTTTTACATCCTGTGTTGTAACCGGTAGTTAGCGGCCGCTCTAGAAGGTTTGTGAGCATGTAATAGTATTTAGAATTTGTCTCAGTTTTCATATCGTCCTCTGGCTGTCGGTAACCGCCTCTTTTGAGCGTGCGGGCTGAAAGGCTGCCGATAGAAATAAACTAGTTTGCGTTTTTTTTATGCGGTTCTTTGTGTGCACTAGAATTCGATGGGTTATGCGCGTGTTCTGGCTTCGCATTGTTCCTGTTCTTCGGGTATCATGGGCATTATCGTGATTGACTCTTCTTCTGCAGCGGTCTCGGGTCGGGTTTCTTGTTCTTTGCGGGTGCCTGCCCACATCATTGTCCAGCCTATTATCCAGAGGAACACTGCGACTGGTAGTAATAATAGTTTGATTAGTCGGTTGCGCATTTGGTTTTTCACGTGTCAATTTTCTATGTGGACGGTTGTGTGGTGTTTTGGCGGGGTTAAAGCTTTTATGAAATCAGGATAAGTATTGGGGGTGAGTTTTGTGTTCTGTTGTACATTTTAGATGGGTTTTGGGTGTTGTTTGCCTGTTTTTATTGGTGTGTATGTTTTGTGATGTGTATTTGTGTTGGCAGTGTAGACAATAAGATTTATTAAGACTTCAGATTACCCTGTTTGTTCAAGTGAAAAGTTATGGCCATGCGAAGAGCAACCACGGGAACGGTCTTAGCATTAGCGGTTATGGGTCTAGTCATGAGCGCTCTGGGCGCACTCGTTGCAACTCGCACAGTTAGTAACACGGGCAACATCGTAGTCGTCACACCTTCTCCGTCGCCGTCACCCAGTCCTTCACCTTCACCGAGTCCGTCGCCTTCACCTTCACCAACCGTGCAGCTAGGCATATATTCAGACAATGGCTGCACGACTGTGCTAAGCAGCATTCAGTGGGGAACCCTTAGTCCTGGCGGAACGGCAACGGCAACGATGTACGTGAGGAACGAGGGCAACGTGGCGGTCACGTTGAGCATACAAGCGGCTAATTGGAATCCGGCTTCGGCTGCAAGCTACTTTGCGCTCGGATGGAATCGTAACGGTTACGTGCTGCAGCCCAACCAAGTGGTCCAAGCCCTGCTGAGTCTCAACGTCTCATCGAGCATCAGCGGCATCACAAGCTTCAGCTTCGACATAACCATCACGGCCGCTCAGTAGCTTCACAACAGACACCCGCAATAACAGTGCGATTGGAACTCGAAGACGGCACTCAGAATCAAGGGCTGAGAACCGCCCTTCCCCAAGTTTCTTATCGACGTTTTCCCATGTTTCTTGCAAACGTGCGCGCTTGTTGCGTTCATGCTTTTTTAGAAATGCTGATTTGGTGTTCTCTCAAGACTGCGGCGAGGGCGAAGATTGCGGTCAGCGCGACCAGGCTTAGCACTATCGGTGTTAGGCGGATGCCCCACGGTGTATAGTTTAGGAGTAGGCCCACCATGGGAACGAGGGCCAGGCTCGTGCCGACGCTCAAGGCTGTGCGTTCGATGATGTCCAGGTCTTTTTCGCTCGTTTTACTTGGGAGCTGTTTTGGGAACAGGGCTTTTATGAACGCGTAGCCTGGCAGCCAGAGGACGAAGATTGTGCCCAGAACATATCTTATGTAGACCAGTGGGTAGGCTGTTTCGGGTATGGTGAACACGGCTACGAGGGTTGCGAACGTTAAGGCCAAGGTTGCCCAGAACCAGAGGGCCGCGGACGTTTTCAGGTAGGCTGAGGTTGCGAGTGTTTGCTGAGGGCGTGATGTTAGTTGCAGTTTTCCCTGTTCTTGCAGTTGCAGGATGATGCTGAGGATTGCCTTGCTTTGGGCGTCGTAGGCTTGTCTTACGTCGAGCATTTCCCTGTTTTGGGCGTAGTATGCTTGTCTTACGAGTTCGACGAGTTGGCTGACTGTTTCAGGTTTCTGCTGGGCTGCGATTTGCAGTATTGTTTCTGCGAGGTTTTCGGTCGTTGTTTCTTTGTTCAAGTTGGTGCGGCCTTCAGAAATTGATAGACAATGCTGTTTGGGGATATAAAAAGGTTAGAAAAAGGGGGGAGTTCATTTTTTTCTGCGTTTGATCTTGATTAAGCCGAAGGCTGCGAAGGGTGACGCCATCAACGCTAGCGGAGCGATTTCTGGGGTTACGAGTGTGCCTTTGCTGAAGCTTGTGAATCGGTCGAGTTGGTCGTTGAAGCAGTCTATTCCGTAGAAGGGCAAGTACTCGTTTGTGTCGGCTTTTCCCATGCCGAGTACGAGGGCTTTGATGCTGCTGGGCGATGTCAAGGTGACTGTGAAGACGAAGTCTGTCGGTTTCGTGGAGATTTTGGGTAGGAAGTATTTGACGGCGTAGTAGATCTTGTCCTTGTTGTTTAGGCCCATGTTGCTTTTGACGGCTGAAACAGTGTATTGCCATGTTACGCCTGGGTAGCCTGTCATGTGGTTGGGGCTGGTGGGGGGAATATCTTTGGTTGTGACGAGTGTGAAGTCGGTTTTGCCGAGGAATTTGGTGCCGTTTATCGCAATTTGATCGAGATGCATGTAGGTGGGTTCGTCTATTACTATGAGGAGCCAAACGTTTTCTATGCATTCAGAGCCCGTGTGCAGTATGAACAGGTTAGCCGGTGTGCTTGTTACGATGGGTGTGCCAGTGTCGGTTTTCGTGCCGATAGGCCATACTTTGATGGTGTGCGCATTGCCGTTATCGCTGTTTACGTTGACGTCTGCAAGAGCCAGTGGAGTAGCAGCTATAGTGAATGCGAGTGCCAATGCCAGAATTATTAATAGTTTTTGCCTTTTCACTCCTTTCACCGAAAAAAAAGTGTTCAACTCTTTATTTAAAGACCCATGGAATTGTCCTATAGAGGATTCTCATATAAAATTCCGATATAACATTCCTCGATTTCTTGATCTAAGAATAGCTGGTTAATGGCTTAAGATTATGTTGGCTACCTTGAGGGCTACTGTTGCGAGGAACATGATTGAGAAGAAGATGGCGGCGTTTCTGAGTCGCTTTCGGTTTATTTTGACATTTATTTTTCCGTAGTAAGGTGACAGCAGTTCTGAAGTGACGAGGAGTATCAAGGCTGTTACGGCGAAAAGGAGGCTTACGTCGTCTGTGCCTAACGGAAACGTCATAGAGGAGGAGGCTCCGTTTCTTCCAGGTGGAACTCTACTGTTGTTTTTCTGCCGCCTTGGCTTGTTTCTTGTTTTGTTATGGTTGTTAGTTTGCCTGTGGCCTTCGCTATGGCGCAGGCTATCGCGGATGTTAATGGTGAGCCTATGCCGTTGGGTTGCTGTGCATCTCGCAGGAGAGTGTTCTGGTACGTAATTGTGGTCATTCTGAGTTGAATTGTAGTGGTTTCTGTGTTGTTTTGTGAGGGTTCTGATTTTGCACCTGAGGATTGGCGGGTTTCGGGGGTTTTGTTTTCTATTTCGACGTCTGTGGCGATTTCTAGGTCCTCAATTAGGAGGTGGGGCAGGTGCTGTTTCAGGTATTCGAAGTTGACGCGCGTGAAGGTTGTTTCTAATGTTTTTTCGAAGAGTTTGGCGAGGTCTGCTCCTGGAGGGGTTAGCAGGAGGCCTTCGGGGTTTGTGATTAGGGGTTGGTCTTTGGTTTGTTGGGTTTGTTCGGGGGTGGGGTAGGAGCCGTTCTTCTGTTTAGGAACGAAAATTTTTGTGTCTTCTAGGTTTTCAACGTATTTGGGCGGCAGGTAGACAGGGTTGCCTTCGTAGCCCAATGCCCGAATCGTCTGCGTGAGTGTGTCGGTTAAAGACGTGATGGATGCATCGAGGATTTTGGTTGGGGTATAGTCTTGGTTTTGGATGTAGAGTAATACGGCTCCCCAGAAGGTCAGGCCTAGGCCTATGAAGGCTAAGATGTTTGAGGTTGTCGCGATTGAGGCTATGAGGGCTGCAACACCAAGTATTAGGATTATGACGCCTGGAGCTTGAGCGATTCCTATTCTTGCGCGCGTGTTGTTTGTCTCCTCTTTGGTTGTTACATTCCCCATGTATGTAAGGGCGTATCGTTTTTGTTGTAGATGTGGCTTCTTATTATTCCTGTGTTTTCGAGTTCTTGAAGCTTGTGTTCAAGCTGTTCTAAGGGCATGCTTTGTCCAGTGTTCTTCTGGAGGGTCGAAGCGATATTCTGGAGGGTTGCTGGTTTCTTCGTTTCTTGAATGGCTTTGACGATTTCTCTGCTCATGCTGGTCAGCTTTTCAGTTGCGAGCTGTGTTGATTTTCTGGTTTTTCTGGTTTCTGCTTCGTAGTAGATGATTGTGGCTGCGAGTGCCATGGAGGTTGCCGTGCTGAGTGTTAGTCCGTTCTGTGATAGGAGCATGGTTGCTTGGGACCACGCTTGGGCTGGTTGCCAGTAGTTGGCTATTTCGGTTCCGAGCGTGACAAGTTGTTGTTGCAGGGTGGGCAATTCGTCGGTGCTGGAGGGAAATGCTAGCAGACTGATTTCGACGTGTTTTTCCTGGTAGGTTTGGTTTATCAGGAAATTTGCGGTTGCGTACCAGTAGAGCACTACTTGCGTTTCGTTGGTTGTGGTGTATGTGAAGGCGAAGTAGCGGCTTATTACGGGTGGGTTTTGAATGAGCGTTATGTCTCGGAGGTCGATTTGTGTGGCTAATGGCTGTTTGCCCTGTCCTGTGGGCCATGTTATGAGGCATGTTTCCCATGAGTGTAGGGAAATTTGGGTTGAGGATATTTCCAGTGTGACTTCGATTGGTTCGTTAGATTCGTTGGTTGGTGCGTAGAGGTAGACTAGGGATAGGTCTTGTCCTGTTCGAGCCTCGAACGAAGTGTCTTCATAGAGGAAGGTCAGTGTGTATTGGTTGGTTTGGGGGAATATCTGGTTGGAGTATTGTTGACCTGAGGGCGTGTTCACCGTAATCGTGGGTGTGCTCTGGTTCACTGCGAACGCGGGTGCCTGGATAGTCAATAGCAGGACGGTGATGATGATGATTGAGGCGATTTTGGCCAGATCTGCCTTGTGGAGTTTGGTTGTTGTGGGTTGGAATATTTTGCCGCATCCGCCGCAGTAGTTTCTTCCGGGTTGGGGTTCAGGGTTGCATTGGTGGCATTTTACTTGGGGGGTGGAGAAAATTTGGGTTTTGAAGGCTTTTTCTGATATGAGCAGGAGGAAGAGGGTTCCTATGAAGATGAGGATCCATCCGCCTAACGTGTGGAAGGCTTGCAGCGCTATGGTGTCGCCGTAGTTGTAGCCTATGATGAGCATCGTTGTGATACGGACGATGTTGAGGAGATAGACAAGCGGGATGCCCATGAGGATGAGGGCGGCTTTTTTCCATGGTTTGTCTCTGATTACGTAGGCTATGAACACGGCGAAGACGCTGAAGCCGATTAGGCTGTAGATGCCTGAACAGGTGATGTCTACTTGAAACGGCGCGAGGGGTGTTCCATCCGCCATGCTGATGTTGATGAGCGGGCTGCCGCTGTCCATCGTAAGCGTTGAGGGGATGTGGAGAAAATTGACAATGTTGTTAGCTGCTTCTGCGCTCACAACTTGGAGGGTTGAGCCTATTGCATACAGTGTTTCTGAAGGCGGCGGCACCAGGAAGAACAAGAAGATAATTGGAAAAGCCAGCTGCCTCAAAGTTTGAGGGTTGAAGAAGACGAGTACGAGACCAGCTAGGAACAGGGGAAACGCGAGCATGTGGTACTCGATGGGCGTAAAGGTGTATGACCCGTACCAGTAGAGCAGGACCGCGGTGGCTGCGAGAAGGATGCCGGCAAGTGAGTCTAGGTACCGAGTGTTTTTGGGTTGGTGGTCTCCGTTGAGCGGTATGACAGCCCTTAGCATCTTTCTTTTGCGATACACGAGGTAGGCGAAAATGAGGGGGATGGCAAGCATGTAGCTTGTTGTTTCGTTCTGCAGGGCATCTGAGAAAAGCAAGGCAAGATCCTGATAGAATATAGTGATTGTTGCCGCAAAGACTGCAGAGATCTTGATGGCGAAGGCTACCCGGGTCGGGGTCAACGCGGCCGGCCAATGAAGTCTAGAAATCGATATTTCGAGTTGTTTAGGCATCTAGTTGCCCTGAAATCCTACCCGAAAGTCGACTCTTAAGAAGTATTCCCGAAACGGAATATGGCCCTTGAATTTACGCTCGAACTGTTTGAGACTCCAATTGCAGGACGGGTGTTGCGCTCTCCATGGCGGTTCTACGCTTTCCATGTCTGAATTGGTATGTCGTTCTGACTGGATATTTGGCTTCTTATGATTCCTACGTTTTCGAGATCTCTGAGCCTCTGCTCGAGTTCTTCTGGAGTTATGGTTTGCCCCGTGTTCTTCTGGAGTGTTGCCGCGAGATTTCCGACTGTGGCGGGTTTTGTTGTTTGGAGGGCTTTGACTATCTCCATGTTGAGGCTGTTCAGCTTTGAAACGGCTGCCTTAGTTGCCTTCCTTCGCCTTTTGTTTTCTGCAGCGTAATACACGAGGGTGGCGGCTACAGCGATTGAGGTTGCTGCGCTGAGGCTGATGCCGTTCTGAGAAAGAGAACGCGCGACTTCTTCCGGATAAGTTTCACTTGGCAGCCAATAGTTGTTTATTTGGGTTGCGAGGTCAACGAGTTGTTCGACTCCGGGCAGCTCGTCCATGCGGACATTGACGATTGTAAGTTGTGTCTGCACTTGCTTCAGTTGAGCTGTCTGGTTTATTATGAACACGGATGACGAATACCAGTAGAGTACGGCTACGATGTTGCCCACATCGGTAAAATTGTTAACGAAGTATTGTGCCTGTATAGGCGAATAATAATTGTTGTTGATTTGAATTGATGCCTGCGGGACCAGTTGAATTGTTCGTGTAAGGGGAGTAATCGGAGGGAGGCTTGCCTGAGCGGAAGATATTTCGAGCCCCAAATATACTTGATAAAGAGACTCGTTGGGAAACGGTGTATACGTGTATTCTATGGCTACCAGGTCTTGATGCAGCTTGCTCGCCTTAATTTCTAAAGGTTGGTCCTCACCTCTCCACGTGAGCGAATATTGATTTGTTTCCGGAAGTAGTTGGGTGGAGTACTGTAGTCCTGATGGTGTGTTAATGGTGATCATCGGTGTCCTCTTGTTGATGGCAAAGACGGGAGATTGAATAGTTGCGAGAAGAATAGCTACGAGGATGATGGTTGCTATTTTTGCGGTGTCTGTCTTGTGAAGTTTTGCATTTCCTGGGTGGAATATTCTGCCGCATGCTCTGCAGTAGTCTCTGTTTGGCGAGGGTTCTGGGTTGCATTGATTGCATTTCGAGAGGGTTTTGTGAAGGATGTGGGTTCTGGAAGCTTTGTCCGATATCGAAAGGAGGATGATAGTAATCGTAAAGATGAGTATGAAGCTGCCTAGAAGCGCGCGTACCAGGATTGAGGAGGGCGGAGGCACGAGGAAGAAGAGGAAGACAATGGGCAAAGCCAGTTGCCTGAGGGTTTGGGAATTGAAAAGGATTAGGATGAGGCCGATTATGAAAATTGGCAGGGTGAATATGTGAGACGCGACAGGTGTGAAGACGTATATGTGGGATTCGAGGGGCGTGAATGCATATGAGCCTTGCCAGTAGAGCAGTATGGCTGTGGCCGCTAGAAGAATACCTGTCATTGAGGCCAAGTTTCGCGCGTTCCTTGGTTGATGGTTGCCGCTGAGCGGCATAACTGCTCTGAGCATCTTCCTCTTGCGATATATGAGGTAGGCGACTATGAAGGGCACGACTAGGATGTAGATTGTGGTCTCATTTTGCCACGCGTCGTTAAAGATATGAGCTAAATCCCCGTAGAATATGGTGACAGTGGCTGCGATGATGGTAGCAATCTTTAGCGCGAACGCTACGCGGGTCTGCGTGAACGCGGCGGGATAGCCCAATCTCTGCAATTTAGTGGGTAGTCTAGGCATGCACTGCGACCTTTTTCACATTTTCCAGTTGGATGTCGACTCTTAAGAAGTATTCCGAAAAAGTTGGCAATTTGTTAAGGTTTCCTCTCGGATGAGTTGTGTTTCAGAAGCAGTTCACTAGTGGTGTAGGAGGAGTATTGTGCACATCAGCCTCAAAAAAAAAGGTTGGCGCTCGTTCTGAGCGCACTGGGAAGAGAGTTAGAAACTAAACGTGGATTTTCTTTTTTCGAACCAAGACAACAAAAGGTATTGCAGCCCAAAGCAGTGCAATCACGAGCACTGAGTATTCTGGGACAGTCACAGTAATTGTTTGTGGAGTTGTTTGTTGTATTGGGTTCTCACTGTCTGTGACGTTGACATTTATTGAATATGTTCCGGTTTGCTGCGCGGTGAAATTCATCGATTGATTTGAACTGTTTGCTGTTCCGTTTACGTACCACGCGTAGCTGTATGGTTGAGTTCCACCTTGAACGTTGACAGTGAATGTCGCTGAAGCCCCTGAATCCATGTGATAAGAGTTTGTTCCGACGACTTGTATGTCGCCTGACGCGGTCACATTCACGGTCAAGGGTGAGACTTCTATGATGCTATCTTGGAAGGGGCCTGACCCTGGAAGTATGATCTGGGGGAAGACGATTGCGGCTGCAGTTTGGCCTGGACTCGGGATGAAGCCGTTGCCGTTTGCGAGAGCATCCTCAACAGTGGCGTTGGCAGCCGGAGTAAGTGTTTGATTGAAGTTAGTTGTGTTGTTTATGAAGTACCAGATTGCGGCTTGGGTGTCGTTGGCGTTTCCTTGTTTGTGGTTGAGGATGTAGTTTACCATGTCCCATCTAGCGGTTGACCAGTTACCTGAGGGAGGGCTAAGGCTTGAGTACAGCATTGCTTCGAAGGTTTCGTTCCTTGTCATAATGATTGAAGCGTCGATGCACCAGCCGAGGTATGTGTTGTTTGTTATGTCGTAGCCTTGTGGAACGTTGCTTAATGTCGTGTTAAAGTGACTTTCGGTGCCATCGAATACTGTGACGTTTACGAGTGTCGAAGGCAGATTCAGCGTGGTGGTTGCTGCCCCCATCGGAGCGGTTATTATCAAAATCGCCACTGCTATTACGGTAATCATTATTAGGTTTTTGTTAATGTTTTTGGCCAGTCTCATTCATATATCCTTCCTGACAAATGTTAGGCGCGCGGGCGAACCCAATTTCATCATTCAATCCTTCCTAATGTTTGTGGATGAATCTGAGGTGAGAATTAATATGCGTTGTGGATTTGGCGTAAGAATTAGTAAGCGTTGTTCTGGTTTGGAAATAGCAGGACCTCAACTTGTTGGTTCCGACTATCGTGGCGCACACAAGAATTGTCGAAGAAGCGAATTACAGAAAAAATCTCATGCGTTCGCGACGGAATATTGCGGGAGGTGTCATGAGTATTGTTCTCGGTAGTGTTTAGCAAGCATTGCTAAATCTTTTATGTCGACTTTTCCGTCTGCGTTGATGTCTGCTGCTGGGTTCCATTTTGAGGAACCGGGTGTGGATCCGTATGCTTTAGCGAGAATTGATAGGTCTGAGATGTTGACGGTGCCGTCTTGATTGATGTCCCACGGTGCTGGTGCCGTCGGAAGCCAGCTGATTAATATTGATTTTGTGGCATTAGTGACCGTTACTATGTTTGCGGAGCTGTCCCAAGACCAACCGTCATTCTCGGTTTTGTTGATACCATCTATGCATATCATCACTGGCTTTCCGCGAGTGCCGGTGTATATTTCAGTTTGGGTCGTCGGTTCATTCTCTTCGGTTTTGAGGTTTGCTAGATAGGTTCCATCAGTCGCTTTTGTCGTTTCGATTTTAGTTGTTGAGTACAACTGAATATCCTGGTTTCTGTCATAGTTTTCCATGGCTGTGAAAATTACGCTCAGAAAATATTCTTGACCCAAGAGATTATAAGCGGGGGACCAGTTGAAAAATTCAACGATGCAGCTTGTCGTGTTGTATTTCCACCATGCATATTCGTACGCGGAACCGGCGAGATAAGTAATGCCGATATGGTTGACCTTGCCTAGTGGTCTTCCTTGATCCAGGCCCCAGTGTCCCAAGGACATGTAGCTGACGTTTGCAAGGTTCCAAGTTTCAAGTGCGAATCTTCGGTAAGGGTCTGGAACTGGGCTACTGTTGTCGCTGTAATAAATAGACTGAAAGTTTCCACAGTGTAGGTTGATATATACTGTTGGAGGGTAATTGGTCAGAAGCCTCGCGAAAGCCTGGGTTTCAGGTTCAGTCAACTGATTGTTGCCGCCGGGTGGATAATTGCGGTTCAAGTCTATTCCATTGGCATTTGTGCGCACATTATTATAGTACCCGTCAGGGTTCGACACAGGCACTATTATGACTTGATAATCATTGAGGCGATTACGCCAGTAGTCATCATTGGATTCATAGAACTCCGTGAGCAGTTCGGCCAGTCTCAAGCAAGCCACGGTCCCGGTTTTTTCATCTCCATGTATGGCGGCGTCGACCAAAATGTAGCGACTACCTTTTCCGATGAATAAGGCGTTGATGCTTCTTCCTTCTACCGAGGTGCCGATGCTTCGCATTTCAACGAGTGTTGGATATTGCAGAGTGAGGTTCTGCATAAAGCTGTTAACCCAATCCAAACTGTTCCAGTTGAGACCGTCGGTCATCCAACGAGCGTACGTGCCGATTTCAATCGGGTGCACGTAGTTTATCACTGGAAAAAGGGGCCAATTATTCGCCGTGAGTGAGCTGTCTCTTGTGGCATTCAAGTCAAGTACATAGTAGCCACTATTGGCTGTATCACCTGCCATACGAAAGAAGGCGATGTGCGTGGAATCGTACTCAGCAATTCTTGTGATGTTTGAAAACTGTGCTATGCCGCTGTTCAAGATCATGCTTAGGCTGTTGTCGCTGCATCTAAACTCAGGTCTATCACCTATTCGAAAACTCCCCCAGTCAATCATGTAGGTCACTTGGGCAACACCTGTCACCCTAACAAAATATTGAGCAAGGGACGGGAAGTACAAGTTGCAGAAATCATAGCTGTCCGATATAATGACGTGGTCTCTTGCAAAATCCCTTATTACAGTTAAATTGGCAAGAGTTCCTGTTTTATCAACAAACGATATTACACCATCAACATTGTCTAGCACCTTATCATCGGTTACTTCTGATGGAAACAGAATCTTATAACTAACACTCAGGTTACCTAGCATCCAGTAGAGATTATTGACTGCTGGCGTGGCAGACGCATTCCCGATTACAGCGAAGCTATATGATTGGTTCTCCTGCGCATAACCGGAAGGAAGAGTCTCAGCTTCTCCTCCCTGCGTCGCTGGGTTCGGGTTGGTATTAGTAGTTGATTTTGAAATAGGCAAGAAACAAGCCACCAGCAATACTGCTATCAAGAGGTATACCTTCTCACGTGACTTGTGCCGAATAGGTTCTTTGAACATTCGTTTCCCCTCAGAAGCATGCTGGCTTTTCGGGCACGCCTCAATCTCCCTTAATATTATGATGGAAATTACACATATATCTCTATCGTCCAGAATTTTCTTACAACTTCTTCTGCCTGTGCATGCCGTTTTCCAGAGATGTCTAGGACATAACTATGCCTATACATTGAAAGAACCTTTGCTTTTGCATGCACAATTACTTGGTTTTTGACATGAATCGAGGCTTCAGCAAGATTAGATAAATGAGCGCGGCAGTCAAAATCACCGTGAACTTGAAAATGTAAGGGCCCGCAGACAAACCTTGAATTTGTTATGCGTACTTTCAACTCGTGATTTGGCTTCGTGCAAACAACAATGCAAATATATGTACAATGTCAAGACTAGTAAGAGATTAAACGTAAGTATTGAATATACTTTGAACGTTATGAAGAACCTGAGGCTGAATGATGGCCGTTGATCAGAAGAATGTTTCAAGAATACTGTCGGTATTGTCTAATCCTTTGAGAAGACAGATTCTGTCCTTCGTGAGCGAAAAGAAGGAGTGTTCTTTCACAGATTTGGCAAATGCTTTGAATTTGGACACTGGAAAATTGAGTTTTCACATCAGAAATCTATCTGGTTTCATTGAACAGACGCCAGACGGAAAGTACAGATTGACCAAGGTGGGGGTAAATGCGATGACCTTGATCAGGGATTTGGAAGCGTGGTCGATAGAGGTTGACATTGCAGAGAAAGCCTCAACTCTCAAGATAGCTGACTGGAGAAGACGGGTGTTTGCTTTTCTCATAGATTTCGCGATTGCTTTTGCAGTGTTCATCGCCTTGCCTAACGTCCTTTCTACGGTTGCATCGGGGGGAGGTTTTTTCCAATACACTAATTTCATTATTTTTCTCATTCTTTTCTGGATATATTTCACTCTTCTTGAGGGATTCGCAGGGCAAAGCTTGGGGAAGCGTATGATAGGGTTGAGAGTTATACAGATAGACGGGAAGAGCCTCTCCTATGATCATGCCGCGGTAAGAAATTTCGGCAAAGTCTTCTTGCTGCCCTTGGACCTTTTCTTTGGAATCAGGCTTGATGATAGGAGGTTCCTGAGGTACTTTGACAAGTTCTCCGGAACAACTGTGATAGACTTGCGACCCCCCTCACGAGTGGATACGGATAGGCCCCATGAAGAACAAGTCCTAGAAGAAACGACTGCTAACCAAACCGTACCTATTCAATAGGCCCTAGAGAGGGATGACGCACTTCAATGGGACAAGACGAATCTAGAAGATTGTGACCGCGATAATCTGCCGTAGATGGCGACCGGTTTAGTTTTTTGGGGCTCACTATAGTCCACTTTTTCAATGAGTAGATATTCTCTATACAAGAAATGCTTTGGCTGTACCCGTGATCTTTGCTCTCATTCCATTCTTGGTCGCAGCAGTTTGGAAGCATTCGCGCAGAACCGCGCAGATTAGAAGGGTTTCTTGTAGTCCTGAGCTAACGGGCGAAGATTGGATGCAGTATTAGTGATTGCTGTCCCTTCTTCGGATGTTTTTGCTTCTTAGAGAATGCGACGAGCAGCATCGCAATCATGAAAAGCACTAGGATCGAGTTCAATGGATACTCTGGTATTTGGCCAACAAGTGCCGCCTCAAAGTGAACGTGAGAGACAGCAGAAGCACCACCAGTTCCAAAGTGGAATGTATAAGTATCATTATATGGAACAGGCCATATCGTTTGCAGAGACGATACAACCGGCGTCGGGCCATAAAGAAAACCATTGGCATTGGCAATGTCGAAGGTTGCTGGATCTCCTGTTACTGAAATGTTTATCGAAACAGTGTTACCTTTGGTCAAGTTGAAATTGTATTCGTAGTAATAGCCTTCGTCACTATTGCCAAATAAATCAAAATGGTCGTCCACCGGCAATTGGTCGCAAAATCCAAGATTCAGTAGAAGGACAATAGAAAATGTAACAACTAGAATTGCTAGAACAACATGTCGTCTCATCCGTCATCACTCAATAATTCTTCAACCCTAGTATTATGCATTTTGCTGAACGCTCTTGTTGCATTATTATTTCGCTATGCAAGAGTCTCGCGGCATATATGGAATACCACCCTATCATTGCTCATAATATCCACGGTAACTACCAGTCTTTCCTATTTGATGAGCAGAAGCCTTTTGCATGAAAATCGGTTTTTCCTCGGTTTCCTATCAGATTGGAAACGATAGATGCACATAGGAAACTTTTTCACGAATATTCCCGGAGACGTGGTGTCAAACAGCAATGGTTTTCTCGCGCTCATCCTCTTCTTGGGCAAAAAGGAGGCATAGTTCAATTCATAAGCGCGCGCGGACGCATAATCATATTTCCTGGAGATAGAGTTAATGACTTCTCTAGGACTTGCATTTGGCGACTAACGCTTTGGCATTTGCTTTTGATTCATATAGGTAAGCCATTTTGATAGATAATCTCACATATGAACCTCGTATATTACGCATTCTATAGCCTCTGCGGGTCTGTGTGTTTGCAAAAGAGTGTTTACTAGCCCCTGAAGAGCACTTCTCAAGAAGACTTAAACAAATGATGCGACCACTTAAAAGAAAAATGTGAGGATGATGAACCATGAAATCTAGGCCCAAAATCTTGCGTGTGGTTGCCATAGTCTCTGCAGTGTTGCTGATTTTTATCGTGACTTCACCTCAAGCCTCCGGGCTTTACGAACCTAAGAGCGCTGTGATAAGCAAATTCAAAATACTTTGCAATGCACATCCTGGCTATGCTTCTTACGTTTCATTGGGGAAGAGCTGGCTTGGTAATGACATTTGGATTTTCCGCATCGGCAATCCAAACGGCAAAAGAGTAATGTGGGATGGACAGCTGCACGGTAATGAAGATATGGGAAGCGAAATTGAGCTTCTTATGGCTAAATGGCTGCTGGAAAGCAATGATCCCACTGCAAAGTCGATCTTGAGCAAAACGTATGTCCTTTTCATCCCAGTTGTAGATATTGACAGCAGCACACGAGACAACGCTCACCACGTGAACCTCAACAGAAACTTCCTCTACAGATGGGGAACAACTGGAAGCAGCTACCCGTTAAGCTCAGAATATAGAGGACCATATGCAGGAAGCGAAAAAGAAACGCAAGTGATGCGAAACGCCTTCAATACTTACCGTCCAAAGTTCTACGTGAACACGCACACCGCAGGAGGCCCAATATTGTATGGCTGGAACGGAAACAACGCAACCCTTGTAAGCATACTAAAGACGAAAATCGCGCTGCTAAGCAGTCAAAGAGGTGTCACACCCTATCCAACCCAATCAATAAACGGAGGCGGGTACGCAATGTCGGACGCCGGCTACTACTTCAAAGCTTGCGCATTTCTGCTTGAGATCGATGGCCCCATACAAGTACCCTACACCACGTTGGTAACAAAATATTATCCAAAGTGTCTACCAATATTGATTGCCATGTGTCAACTTGCATAGCTCGACCAAGAAAGTGTTGCTTGGTTGAGATCAGCTACCATGCATTGGATCCCAATCCAGAGCTACTGACGGGATACACCTTTGTATAATCTCCTTTTTCTCCCAGCAGGCTAATATCGGGTTTATCAAGTTCCTCATTTCTAACGTTGATCTTAACATGGCAGTTCTCGTTCGATCAACCAAGAGCACCTCTCTGAGTTTCTTGGATTTACTTTGAACCGTGCATTCAAGAAGACTTAAAACCTTGTAAACCACACTGTCTTGAGAAAGCTAGCCAAGGACAAAATCGAATGATCACTCGCTACGCTTATTACATATACGAATTGAGAAGAAATCTGCATCTGGAACCTTCGAAGCTTCAAGAGACCCAGAACAAAAAGCTGAGGGCGATAACAAAGCATGCGTATGAACATGTACCTTTTTACCGAAGGAAATTTGCCGCAGCGGGCGTTGGACCGGAGGATATCAAATCCGTCGAAGATCTGTACAAAGTTCCTATGACGACCAAAGCAGAGATTCAAGCGAATCCCTTCAATGATATATTGGCAAACAACATGAATACGAATAATAGTGTCCAGGGGACGACAAGTGGATCAACTGGTCGCCCACTAACCGTGATTATTGACCAAAAGGCTGAGGATTTCAGACTTGCCCTGTGGGATCGAGCGTATCTGGAAAACGGCTTGAGAGTCAGGGACAAGATGGCGATAATACAAGATCCACGTAACTTCCCAAGGAGCAAAAGATGGGTTGAACGTCTAAAGATTTTGAGAAGAGAGCAGATATCAACTTTCGACGATGCATCCTCTCAGATGAGGATTCTCGAAACTTTTCGTCCGAAGATTCTGAAGGGGTACTCATCTTCACTAGCCATTTTAGCTGATTTTTGTAAGAATAAGAAACAGAATATTAGCCCACGTTTCATATTCACAGGCGCTGAGCTTTTGTTAGATAGAGATAGGGAACTGATTAGTTCTGTTTTTGGTTGCGACGTGCTTGATTACTATGGCTCTACAGAATTCAGCCTTCTGGCTTGGGAGTGCCAGAACCACATGGGCTATCACATGAACACAGATAGCACAGTAATCGAGTTTGTCAACAATGGGAACAAAGTTGACAATGGTAAACGTGGAGAGATTGTTTGCACGAGCTTGGTCAACTACGCGATGCCACTAATAAGATATAGAATTGGCGACGTGGGTATTCCCTTGGAAGAACGCTGCTCGTGTGGCAGATCGCTTCCGCTATTGAAAATGCTAGAAGGACGAGCTGATGACTTCCTCACCACACTAGATGGCAGAATAATCTCTCCGACCATCTTTTCTCCATACCCATTCAAAAGTCTAAGAGGGATAAATCAGTTCAAAGTGATACAAGAAAGAAGAGACAAACTGACCATACAAATAGCAACAGAGCCGGATTTTCCAGAAGACGGTCACATTCAAGAAGAGGCAAGAAAGGAAATAGTGAAGATCTTTGGAGAGGGTATGAAGGTCGATTTTCAAATCTTGGAAAGAATCGACATAGACCCATCAGGCAAGCTCAGAAAAATCGTCTCTCACGTCCCTGTTTCGTGGCGATGAACTTCGCGCGCGTCATTCAGCTTGGAAAATGAGGATGGACAACGCGAATGGAAAATGCTTTAGACTTAGGTAAAACCAGCGCAAAGGGAAGCCTTAACTTGTTCATAGGTGTTGCATTTTCCAACCTCATAATGGCTGTTGGAACGATAATCTTGACAAGGGTTCTGTCCCCTGCGCGCGCGCTAATCGGTCTGTTATTAGCTATTGCCTTAATCCCGCCTTTTGGAATATTGGGCGTCATTGCGGCAACCCTTTTCTGTGGCGTTCCCAGCATGATATGGGGTCTTTACTGGATATGGAAACGCTACAAAGTCAAAGCAGAATTCACATCCTCGGCGAAAATCCTCGCGGTCTCAACTCTCGCCATTGCACCATCATTTCTGGCCACAAGGTTCATGCACACAGCCGCGTGGATACAGCTCGTAGTGGGCCTTGCCATCTACTTGACCATCTATGTTCTCGGAGCCCCCATAAGCGGCGCCGTAAGCCAATCCGAAATAGACACGCTCAGAACCATGTTCTCAGGTCTAGGTAATATTTCAAAAATAGTCAACATCCCACTTAGCGCAGCAGAAAAAGCTGCAAGAATCAGGGCCCGCAAGCGCCTGCAATAAGATTTTGGCGCGCGCGTGTCACACTAGCAATCTATTACGGACAACACTATCCTTGGCGCACGCTAATAGCAAGCGCGTTGAGATAAACCTGAAATATAAGCTTTGATATAACTTTCCTTTTTGAGACACTATGAAGAAAATGATTTCTATTGTGATTGTGGCAGTTCTGTTGGCAAGCACTTTGCTCCTGCCAAAAGTCTACAAATGTACAGACACATCGGTCTCCGTAGGTAGTTGCAATATCACCTCATCCGATGTAACTGTCTCGATTGGTGAGACCAACGAGACTTCTGAACAGGCCAGCGAGATAAAATGTGTACAGTGGTACCCAGAAATCCCGTATTCATCACCAAATGCCACTGCCTCACTGTACGAGCTCAAAGCTGCGATACCCAACTGCACCTACCTGCAACTCAAATGCGAAGTGAACACAACAGTAGACACTGTGACAGCCCAAACAGACACGTCTACACTCACGGATGCTTTGTCGGTTGCGCGTCCATTTGGCTACAAAATCATCCTGAGAATACAAATGTCCGACGCGCGCCTATTCGCACCCACAAACGCAGATGCATGGTTCACTTCATATACAGAAGTGGTGAAGCAATACGCGATTCTCGCCCAAAACCAGAACATCGAAGGGTTCTGTATAGCGTGTGAATTTACAATGCTCGAGATGCCACAGTACAACAGCTACTGGGACAATATGATAACGCAATTGAGAGCTGTCTATAATGGAAGACTCTGGTATGAAACAAACTACTGGCCCTATTCAGATGATTACGCACTAGCAAACTATAATTCAACGAAATGCCTAGCCCAGAAACTTAGCCTAACTTGGCTTTCTAGATTGGACTGCATCGCTGTCTCTACATATTGGGAAGTTGGCGGTCGTCCTCAAGCGACAGTTCACGTACCGACGGTTCAAGAACTCGTCTACGGGTGGAACAACTATCGCAGCGTACAAGGTGGCAGTTACCCATCCATGTGGATTGAAAGCCCTGTTGCTGACCTAAACAATTTGAGCCAGACATTTGGCAAAAAGATTTTGATAGTTTCAGGTCTGATTAGTGCAGAATCAGCTAGCACGCAACCTTGGCAACCCCCTGACTATTATCCAAACATCACGCAACCGAGCCAGGATGACCTAACTGAACAGGCAAATTGGTACGAAGCATTGTTTAGAGTATTCCATGGTCAGAGTTGGGTAGCAGGGTTTGAGTTTGACGTGGCATGGTCAACGAGACCTGATCATCCAATCAAGAAAGAATCTTTCCTCGAAGGCAAACCCGCACAAGACATCGTAGAAACATGGTTTACTCGTTCCTGGGCCCCAGAGATTCCAGGCGACCTCAACGGTGACTCCAAAGTCGGCCTTGCAGACCTGGTAATATTGGCAAACGCTTACGGCGCAAAACCTTTCGACGCAAAATGGAACCCCGATGCTGACATAAATGGCGATGGCGTCGTAGACCAAACAGACCTCGTCATAATGGCGCTTCACTACGGACAACACTACCCATAATCTCGTTTCTTGATATGCGATAAGGCTAACACCTGTCTAAATCGCACAAGAGATATTAGTTTGTAGCGTGCGCTTCAACTGCCATCATGTCGTTTGATCAGACAGCTACAAGCAGATTTGCAAGTCTCTGAGTGAACGCGTGTGCTCGAGACTTCACCAACACATGTCCTAGACGCTCAAATGGTTTAGGTATTGGTGAGAATCCGTGAAGCACATAGGTGTCAACTTTCTCCTCACCTAACCATATGAAAGCATGCTCTCGAACCGATAGCCATCTGATTTTCATTTCGCTAAGGGCCAAGGCCAGTGCAGTCTGTTCTTTTGGATTGAGGCGAAAGCACGCATTTGGTAAGCTGTCATCGTTCACGTATCCAAGCCATTGATTCTTGATTCTGCGATGACAGAAATTCTTGAAAATCATGAACCCTGCATTGGGCATAGGTACAGTTTTTTTTCCAAGCTTCTTGAAGATTTGAAGCCAAGCCTTCTCATCTATTTCTTTGGCTGCCTTCTCCTTTATTGGAAATTGCTTGCGGGCCGAAAAATCGAAATCGCCTTCGAGCAGCGGAACCAAATCCTTCTTTACAATTGTGTCTGCGTCAAGAAAGACAACACTCGAAGCAGGCATATCGCACAAGTGACATTTCTCACCGTAACGTCCTAAACCGCGCTCTCTCGCAAACACAAAAGGTTTGGATAAGTTATTTACTTCTCTGACTGTAGCGAATCTTGATAACTTTGTGTACCCCAACTTGCTTGTCGGCGGCGTGAAGAATACTACTATGTCTTTCTTGTCAACATATCTTCGAAGGCTCTTGAGGGAACGGATGGCCTTTGGAATTAGTAAGCCCGCATCACTGACTGTGTAAACGTAGCTCACATTCAAGGGAATTCCTCTTACAATTTTCTAGCAGGCGCGCTCAAGTTCTTTGTCGCTTCTACGACTGTTCTTCACAAGCTCTAAAATCAGTCTGAGCTCAGCAGTATTCATACGCAACAACTACTTATACTGCACTTAGTCTTCACTTAAGCTTTTTGTTTCATTCTATTCAAGTACGCGCGCAGATGCACGTGTAAATACATACGTCGTCGTTGCCAGCGCGCGCTTGTCATCCTCGCTATCCACCATGGACAACACAACCCCTTGACCTAATTCTTCCACCTTGAAGTTGCGCGCGCGCATTCTCATTTTTTCCGCATTTGTCAGATCGTTAATCTTTTTTTCGAGCGAGTGGGCTTGCCTTTACGACCTTGTCTCTGCGTTGCCGCTTTTGCTCCAGAGACTTTGGTTCTCCTGATGCGCGCTGCGCGCGGTTTCTGCTCCTGCGGCTTCATTTCTTTCCTAGTGGGTTTGCGCTTGATGTAGACAACTGCTAGTAAGCGTTGCTGTCACCATAAAAGCTACACCTGCAACCATTAGCAGTAGTTCGTTATTGTTGTTTGATCCCGCCAGCGGGTCTATCCGAAACTCCACAATGTCTAAGGCGTTGAGAAACCCTTCTTTTGATGCCCGGGCGAACACGATGAAAATTCCCTCTCCGCTATGCGCGATTACTTGGGGTACAGTTTCGTTGCTTTCCCATGCGATTATTCCTTTGTCTATTTCGATCATGTCGTCGGAGACCCAGAGAGCGTTCCGGGGGTCATAGATACTTACCATGACTCTCGCTCCGGGAACAGGATCTGACGTGTTAGCATAAGTAACCAATGCTGAGATTTTGATCTTTGTGTTTTCCTGTGACATGTAGTCAAATTCGCCAGAAAGCTTGAGCGCGCGCACTGAACGCGCGTGTAAGTCACAGGTGGTTTGCTCTGCACGTATCACCCATAGAAGAATTAAGTAGCTGCTGAACTGCACTTCTCGAATAGACTTAAGACAAGGCGGGTTTTAAACAAACGTCAAAAAAGTGATTGCAATGTATGGAATTGACAGACATGGAAAAAACGGTTCGAAGTCAGCTGACTCAAAGAAGTTGAACAGATCAAGGATCGGAATTGTAACTACATTCGTAGTACTATCTTTGCTATCGTGTTCAATGATATTCATGAATACTGCCTCTGCGGCATCTCTGCCACAGATATCTGTAACCGTCAATGCTGGAGTGGTCGTTGGGACCAATAGTCTATCGTTGGGTTTCAACGCAGGTCTTCTTTGGCAGAGTTTTGTAGATAGTAGCCATCAACAACAACTTGCTAGGGACACTGGTGTTAAACTAGTCCAGATATGGGATAAGAATATAGGACCGAGTGATTACAGCCTAGGAGTTGGCCCTTGCATATCCTGGAATGATGCTACCAAAACAGGAAAATTCGATTGGACAACTGTGGATGCGACTGTGAAGCTTATTATTAGCATCGGAGCTCAACCCATGTTTACGCTTTCAAAATGGAGGCCAAAAAACGATGTAAACGGATGGCCCAGTGTATTCCCACCTGGGATGGCCATGGATCCGAACACTTTGTTGCCCAATCCGCAAAGCTACGCAGCATTTGTTGCTGCATGGGTACAACACTTTAAAGACGTAGGGTTACCCGTGAAGTATTATGAAATCTTCAATGAACCACAAACCTACTTCGGCTGGGCACCTCCTGGGAACGTGACTAGAATTGCCAACTTCGTAAACCTCTTCAACGCTGTCTACACAAGAGTGCATCAGATAAACCCAAATGTCATGGTTTCTACCGATGCCTCGCTGGAGAGACAATTCTTCTCCTATTTCCTGAACTACGGAGTTGGGATTGACTATTTGGATTTCCACAAATATGACGCTTGGAATTATCCTCAATACAGCGACGCTCAGATGTTGACGTTTGCCGAGCAAAAATACGTTAGTTCAACGCCTTATGATTACACCGCGTATAGCATTGCTGAGGCTAGGCAAGCATGGTTCAGCAAACATGGAAATATTCTTCCTGCCATTCTTAGTGAGGGTAACTGGAACGCTGCGTGCGCTGGAACTGGAACTGGAACCGATCCAAAAGTGCAACAGATGGTTGGCGCAGTGCGAACTGCCTTGGTAGCAAGAATGGGTATGCTCGACGGAATGAGTTATGATGTCTACTACTGTTGGTCCTCCAGTCTTCGCTCCGAGAGTAGGTGGCCTTCGGGAGGAGCAGGTTATGGCTTAATAAACAACGACAATGAAGCCCCTTGGTATCCGTACTACTTGTTACAGATGATTGGAACAAGTCTCAGTCCTAACGACCAGATTGTACAGAGCTCAGTGAGCGACAACACCAATTTCAGAACCATAGCTTGGAAACACAGCGGACAGGTCTATGTCATGGTAATCAACAAGAGCCCACAGAGTTACCAGATTAAGATAACCGGTTTGCAGGGAACGGTCAACTACAGCAAGATTGACCAAAGCATACCTTGGCAAACTCCAAAACTGCAGAAGGGACAACTCGGAGACTACTTGACCTGCACCGGATACACGGTTGCGCTGATTCAAGGCAATGCTTCTTCAGACCCTCCAGCGTCCTCGCTTTTCCAAGATGGGTTTGAATCTGGCAGCTTCAGCGCTTGGACAAGCACGAGCGTTTCTTCAGGAGAAACTGCAAAAATCGTAAACACGCTTCCGAATCAAGGCATCTATAGCGCCAAGTTCAGTTCAGATGGTAGCAGCGGAAGCGAATACAGTTACTGCTACGAGAAAGTGGTCCCATCTTCAGAGCTTTATGCTCGGGGTTACTTCTACGTCTCACAGGCTGGAGTTGCACAGAACGACGACCGATTCTACTTCATCGTTTTCAGCACTGGCACAGGCAACGTGGCCTACGCTGGTTGGAGAGAGACAGGTGGCGTTACCAAGTGGACGCTACTGATAAAGAGCGGAACAACCGCCGCGGTCGCCTTTTCCACATCCAGCCCATCTTTGAATCATTGGTACTCCGTCGAACTCCATTGGAAAGAAGACGCAGCAATCGGACAAGGCGACCTTTGGGTAGATGGCGTGAAGGTCTGTTCTCTCACAAGCAAGAACACAACTGCTTACGGTGATGTTACGCAAGTGAGATTTGGACTACCAGCAAGCTTCTACTGCGGAGCAACGACAGTCTACTGCGACGACTGCGCAATATCGAATAAAAGCTTCTAAACCCAACACATCCCTAGATTCGTCGATAGGTGAACAACGCAAAAACAAAATCCTCCCCCTTTTCATAGAGAAGTTAGGTTAAGCCTAAACCTTGATTTTTCTCGCATGGATCGCATTTTAGTCGAACATCAGGAATTTGGAGCGCGCATTACAACAAACATCGGGAATTGATGGGAAAAGGTAACAGAAAAGCGGTAACAATCGGTCACAACTCAGTTTTTTGCGAGTTTCCAAAAAGACAATAGACGCAACATCAAAAAACCATATTATGTGACCTTTTCAGACTGAAGACCTATTCTCAAAGAAATAAGCTGCTTTCCATGAAATCGCAAGGACTATTCCCTGAAATTGCGTTTCCATTGCGTTAACGCATTTTTGTCCACAAGGTTAGCGCGCACTGTCTTTCGTTGATGCTTCCATATACTCGCGCTCTATGGCAAAGGTACGTACTCTGCAGCGCCAAGTCTGCGTTCGCTGTAGTATTGAACCTCGGATCTTGCTCTTTGCGCCGGACGCTTTGCTGGGGTGTCGAAGGCGTAGACTCTGTCCCAACTGCTTTGAACTACGATTTCGTTCAGTCCATCACTATCTATGTCTTGCACGGTTGCATAGTTGAGGCGCCCTACAAGATTACCTACTGCGTCTCTCATGGAGTAGTTTTTTCCGTCTAGAATGAATACGGCGGTGTAGTTGCAGGCTATAATGTCCATTATTCCGTCCCCTGTGACTTCGGCAACGTTCGGTGGATAGGTGCAGAGTCCAACCTCTATCCTTGCTTTTTCCTTAAGAGTCACAAGATCGAGTACCAGAATATAGTTGGGAGTGTTGCCGTGTTCGCCGTCGGCCAGCAGGATTTCAAGGTGGCCGTCGTGGTCTATATCGTAGACCACTGGTTTGTAGTGACCCGGAATAGAAGAGGGGTTCGTTGGAACTGACGCTCTAATGGTGGAGCCATCTTTGGTGTTTAGAACATAAACTCGGTCACGCTGGTTTTCAACTATAGCCTCCAGAACCCCATCGCCATTGACATCAGCAAGTATTAGGCTTTGACTGCTGCAAAGAATATCGGTGCGGTTCCACAGAGACTTGAAGGTGCGGGCGTCCCAGCATCGAACTCCTTGTCCGCCTATGCTTTGTCCAGTTGTCGCGTTTATGGCGTCACCGGCAGCTCTGTCACCCATGAAGAGTTTGAACTGTCCATCATTACGGCAGTCTGCGAGAGAGAAACCTCCTGAACATGGACGATACGCCCACGTCTGGCGCAATACTTGTCCGTTATACCCTCTTAATGCGGTCACCGACCCCTGGTATGTAATTATGTCTTCCGCACCTATGAATATCGTTGGATATCCATTTCCGTCAACATCTGCTACGACTGGACTTGAAGTTATTGATCCAGCACCCAAACGACCTGTTCTCCAATATCTACTACCGTTCCCGAATAAGGCGAGGCATCCAGCAGGAAACTCAAGCGGCACAACTATCTCGAGATTGCCATCCTTGTTCAGATCAGCCATCTGAGGTTGGCAGTAGAAACCGATAGATGTATCGCTGTAGGTCCATATCACTTTTCCATTAGTTCCGTTCAGACAGGTCACGCTTCCTGTTCCTGCTTGGATAACTTCCTCTTCCTTTGCTCCCTTGAAGAGTGGACCTATTATTACACCTGAAAAGCCATGAGGCAGACCAGTCGTGACCCATTTTAGCGTGATGAGAGCTGTGTTAAATGTATAGGTCTTGTTTGTCCAGTAGGAACCATCCGTAACCCTAACTTGCCAAGTGTACGTTGTACCAACCTTTAAAGGTCCGTTTACCGGAACGTTCACCAATGTGCCATTAGCTACATTGCCGCCAACGCCAGAACCAATGCTCGGAGAGGTCGCCACAGAATAGTTCATACGTTTACCCTGATAGTCAACCAGCCTGAAACTCAATCTTGTCAGAGATGCGCTCACTTGAAAAGCCCTGTCAGTTGGGTTTTGATTTTGAATTACTGGTTCAAAAATCAGTACGGTTAACGGGTTTGAGAACCGACCCGTCCCGTCTTGGGTGCCGTCGTTGGGAGTGACTTTGCATGTCCACACGTTCTGGTATATGTCGTTTATTTCTTGCGGAACCATTGTAGAGCTGTTGCTCGAACCGCTCTTTGTTTCACTGTAGCGCTGCATGATCTGATCTGGTGTGAGTTTCTTTGGGTAGATTCTGACTTCGTCAAGCGTTCCGTTCAACCAGCGATTTGGGCTATTTTCGCCGCTGCATCCAATGAAGAGCTTCTCGTTTTTTTCGTAGTTAATTGGGTTGGAAGGACCTTCGATGGTTGCTTGAAGCGACCTGTTCGCCTTTTGAACGCCATTGATGTAAATGGTTAGCCCCGTATCGGATCTGAAGGTGCAGACGACGTGAGTCCAGACGCCGGTTGGTATAACGGTTGTTGTGTCATTATAGAGGTCGTAGTAGTCTCCATCGTTTGTGGTGATGCCCCAGAATAACGTGTTGGCCGGTTCAGAGGAGGAAGTCTGGAAGCCAACCATATAACTCCCTGTGCTGTTAGAAGCAGTCTTCCTCGCGATTATCCTAGACCCATGCTGAGGGGCCGCGGCTTTCACCCAGAACTCTATGGATATTTCGGCCCAGTTGCCGTCTCCGCCTAAACTCAGGCTGTCCTGAACTGTTATGCTGCTGTTGACTCCGTTAAAATTGTAGGCTCCCCCAACAACGCCACGGCTGGTCCATGTTGCGCGCGTTACATTTCCGTTGTTCGCATATCCAGAATAGTCCTCAGCCATTGTAGGGCTGTTCGACTCGAACGGCATGAGCAGATTCGTGTAGGACACGCCGTTTTTGTACCAGTTATAAACGTTGGTAACACGTCCCACGCCAGCCGTAGACCGGTTGGAGGCTATCAGAGACTCATGGATACTGTTCGTCCCACCGCTTGAAACTAGAAGCGGAGTGCCCTGTGTGGGTGGTGAAGTTGCGGTGATTGAAGTCGGCAGGCCCAAGGCTTGGAACGAGCTTGCCAAGATTACCACAACAAGTATGGTTCCGAATAACCTAACGCCCTTAAGTTTTCTCAAGATCAAGCTGATCATCTCTCTCCTTCATTGTCAACTGAATAGAAGAGACTATAAAGTCGTATGGTACTATCTTCCATGCCCTTTAATGCTCGGAGTCCACATGGATACAGCTATGTCTTAGAGCGCTAAGCTGGATTCAAGAAGCAGAGTAAAGAGTAACAACTGACCTTGAAAACAGGTCACAAATTTTTTTTCACGACCCAGCGGTAACAATTAGAGTCTTTGAAGCACTTTTGAGCAATGTTAAAAGAATGGGTAAAAGGTAACAAGTCGTAATGCGCGCGCTTAGTAGAGTTTCAGTGCGTAGCGGAATGTCTATATCTGGAAAGATCAAGCGCGGCGGAAAGGGCACGGTCGTAATGCCGGAGAAGGGGATTGTCGAACCGTGCTGATCAGGTTTCGACCCTACCTGTTATCTCTCACAGGATAAAGATTCGATACCGCCAAGAAAAGGGAAGCTTCGCGTCAGGTTTGTGCTTCTTCTGCTCCAACTGTGTAAAAGCCAGAGGGATTGTTCTGGTTCGCATAGTTTGTAGCTATCCACGCGACACTGCGGGCGACGTTGGAGACGCAAACTTCGTCTATAACACCGTTGACGTTCCTGCCAGAAGCATAACTCTTGCCAATATACAGAGGCGCGGTGTTGCTAAAAACGCTCGCTGCATTGCCTGACGAGTAAGTCGTCGATATAGCCGTGCCGTTGACGTAGAACGTGGGAACAGATCCTGATTGGCAAACAACTGCAACGTAGTACCATTGATTGGCTTGAAGAGTGTAACGTGCGTACCAGTACTTGAAGTTAATGCCGTCCGAAGATATGAACAAGCCTAACCCCTGAGAAGGATCATAATCGATGGCCCATCCCCTCTGGTTTCCCGACGAGTCATACTTATTCAGGAACGTTTGCCTCCGCGACGTATCATGCAGGTTAACCCAGAAACTAGCCGTGAAAGCCGTGAAACCCGTAAGCCCACTGCTGCTAGAAACGCTCAGGTAACCACTCGAACCGTCAAAGGTGTCTGCACCACCGATCTTACCAACGGTACCTTGAGTTACGCCACCGACGGGCGTGGCATTGTTAACGTTTATGGTGGAGTCATGCTGTGTGCCCGACGTTTCATTCAGGTGCAACACGAGCACATAGCTGGCGTCCCATACGCCTGTTGGGTTTTGTTGGCTGGGACACGTAGAGTTGCCATAATAGAGGTAGATGGTCGTCGGCGTGGTTGAAGAGAGCAGTGGCACCCTTACCCATGCAACCAAGTGGCCAGCCACGGGATCGTACGATTCGATTTGATGATCCAGCTTAACCTGATTAGCATCAGTGAACACGAAGTCGTTACCATTAGACTGCGCCTTCCCAGACAAGCTCGCATCAGTAAAATCAACCAACACCGAATAGTTGACCTGATTCGCCGCAACAGGACCAATCGTCAAAGCCCTACGATAAAGCCAACCAGTATACCAGCCTTGAGTCCTAAACGTGAATGTTGCGTTTGTCCAATAGACTCCATCTGTAACACTTACATTCCAACTGTACAGCGTGTTAGGCTGGAGGTTGCTCACGCCAACATTGTAGGTGTTGTTGCCAACGTTAACGCCCGAGCCAGATCCGACATTTGGGAATGTTGTGACCGTGTAGTTCATCAGCTTGCCTTGGTATGCTGTCAAATCAAAGCTCAATTGACTCAAGGTAGCAAGGACATTAGAGCTTCCATTTGCGGGAAGAGGATTCGAAATGACTGGCGGTTGGCTGGGGTTATAGCTGGGGTTATTCTCCTCTGATCCAACGGTGTAGAAGTTTGAGGGATTGTTCTGGTCTCCGTAGCCTGTGGCAATCCATGTGCCACTGCGGGCGACGTTGGAGATGCAAATCTCATCTATGACGCCGTTGACGTTCCTGCCTGAAACATAGCTCTTTCCAATGTACAGGGGCGAAGTGTTGCTGAAAATGCTCGTCGCAGTGCCAGATGAGAAAGTGGTCGATATGGCCGCGCCGTTGACGTAGAACGTGGGAACAGATCCTGATTGGCAAACAACTGCAACGTAGTACCATTGATTGGCTTGAAGAGTGTAACGTGCGTACCAGTACTTGAAGTTAATGCCGTCCGAAGATATGAACAAGCCTAACCCCTGAGAAGGATCATAATCGATGGCCCATCCCCTCTGGTTTCCCGACGAGTCATACTTATTCAGGAACGTTTGCCTCCGCGACGTATCATGCAGGTTAACCCAGAAACTAGCCGTGAAAGCCGTGAAACCCGTAAGCCCACTGCTGCTAGAAACGCTCAGGTAACCACTCGAACCGTCAAAGGTGTCTGCACCACCGATCTTACCAACGGTACCTTGAGTTACGCCACCGACGGGCGTGGCATTGTTAACGTTTATGGTGGAGTCATGCTGTGTGCCCGACGTTTCATTCAGGTGCAACACGAGCACATAGCTGGCGTCCCATACGCCTGTTGGGTTTTGTTGGCTGGGACACGTAGAGTTGCCATAATAGAGGTAGATGGTCGTCGGCGTGGTTGAAGAGAGCAGTGGCACCCTTACCCATGCAACCAAGTGGCCAGCCACGGGATCGTACGATTCGATTTGATGATCCAGCTTAACCTGATTAGCATCAGTGAACACGAAGTCGTTACCATTAGACTGCGCCTTCCCAGACAAGCTCGCATCAGTAAAATCAACCAACACCGAATAGTTGACCTGATTCGCCGCAACAGGACCAATCGTCAAAGCCCTACGATAAAGCCAACCAGTATTCCACCAAGGAACGGCGGGTGAAGCGCCAGAAGTCGTAAATGTTAACGTTTCGTTAGTCCAATGGGCACCGTCTGTAACACTTATCTTCCAAGTGTAACTTGTGCTGGGTTGAAGTTTACTCACAGAGACAGTGTGTAGCCCGTTGCCAACGTTAACGCCCAAGCCAGTGCCGATGTTCGGGGATGTTGTGACCGTGTAGTTCATCAGGTTCTTTTGGAAGTCCGTTAAAGTGAAGCTCAGCTGGTTCAGGCTTGTGGATACGTTGGAGGCACCGTTTATCGGAAGTGGATTATATATCACAGGGTATAGGCTGCCTGGAAGCGGTTCATATTGTTCAACATTATGCCTTTGTTCGCCGTAATACTGAACCTCAGATCTTGGTCTCGGTGTCGGCCTGGTTGCTGGAGTATCGAATGCATAGACTCGACCCCAGCTACTTTGGACTACGATCTCGTTCAGCCCGTCGCCATCTATGTCTTGCACCACAGCATAGTTGAGGCGCCCAGTAAGCCCGCCTACCATGTCTCTTACGGTGTCGGTTTTTCCGTCAATAATGAACAGGGCGGTGTAGTTGCAGGCAAGCATATCCAATGTTCCGTCGCCCGTGACCGGAGCAGCACTTGGAGGATAAGTGCAGAGCCCAACATCTATCGTTGCCTTTCTCTGAAAAGTCACAAGATCAAGTACCAGAATATAGCTGGGAGTGTTGCCATGCTCACCGTCAGCCAGCAGAAATTCAAGGTGCCCGTCTCCGTCGATGTCGGCGACGGTTGGTTTGTAATGGGACGGTACATTAGATGGGTCTGTTGGAGTCGTCGCATTGATGGTAGAACCATCTGTGGCGTTGAGAACATAAACCCGATCACGTAGGTTTTCAATTACGACCTCTAAAATTCCATCATTATTAACATCTGCAGGTATTCCGGTGGCACTGCTGCAGAGAATATCAGTGCGGTTCCACAATGACTGGAAGGTACGCGCGTCAAGAGCTCGAAGCCCTTGTCCACCTATGCTTTGTCCAGTTGTCTCATTTATAGCGTCGCCGGCAGCTCTGTCACCCATGAAGAGTGTGAAGTTCCCATCGTTACGGGTGTCTGCGATTGAGAAACCTCCTGAACATGGACGATACGCCCAAGTCGAACGCAGTACTTGTCCGTCATACCCTCTCAGGGCGAAAATTGCCCCGTTGTATGTAAGTATGTCTTGCGCGCCGATGAATATCGTTGGGTATCCATTCCCGTCGACATCGGCCACGACTGGACTGGAAGTTATTGATCCCGCCAAATCCAAACGACTGTCTTTCCAGTCCCTAGTACCATTCCCAAACAAGACGAGGCATCCTGCAGGAAACTCAAGTGTCACAATTATCTCGAGATTGCCATCTTTGTTCAGATCAGCCATCTGAGGTTGGCAGTAGAAGCCGATAGCGCTATCATTGTAGGTCCATATCACCTTTCCGTTAGTCCCATTCAAACAGCTTACACTTCCTATTCCTGCCTGAATGATGTCCTCTTCCTTCACTCCCTTGAAGAGGGGACCTATTACCGCTCCTGAGAAGCCATGAGGCAGACCTGTCGTGACCCATTTCAGCGTGATGAGAGCTGTGTTAAATGTGTAGGTTTTATTTGTCCAATACGAACCATCTGTGACATTCAGCTGCCATGCATACTTTGTACCGCTGATTAGCCCGCCTATAGAAACAGATACAGTTGTACCATTGGCGACGCTGTTGCCGTTTCCGTAGCCAATGTTGGGAGAGGTTGTAAGATAAAAGTTCATGGGCTTCCCTTGATAGTCCACCAACTTGAAAAGCAATCTTGTCAAAGATGTACTCACTTGAAAAGCCCTGTCAGTTGGGTTTTGATTTTGAATTACTGGTTCAAAAATCAGTACGGTTAACGGGTTTGAGAATCGAGCCGTCCCGTCTTGGGTGCCGTCGTTCGGAATGACCTCGCACTTCCATACGTTCTGGTATATATCGTTTAGCTCTTGCGGGACTATAATTGAGCTGTTGCTCAAACCATCTTTTGTCTCTGCATATAGCTGTGTTATCTGGTCAGGTGTTAGTTTCTTTGGGTATATTCGGACATCGTCAAGCGTTCCGTTAAGCCAGCCACCCGAATTGCTTTGGTCTCCACTGTAGCCAATAAATAGCTGTTCGTCTTTTTCGTAATCGAGCGGGTTCGAAGTAGGACCTTCAATTGTTGCTTGAACCGACCTGTTAGCCGCTTGAGTTCCGTTGATGTAAATGGTTAGCCCTGTATCAGATCTGAAGGTGCAGACGACGTGAGTCCAGACGCCTGTCGGTATGACAGTCGCAGTTGTGTCATATATGCTATAGTCGTCTCCGTCGTTTGTGGTGATGTCCCAGTACAAGGTGTTGGCCGGTTCGCGCGAGGACCTTTGGAAGCCGACCACATAGCTTCCAGTGCTGTTGGAAGCCATCTTTCTCGCAATTATGTAAGATCCACGTTGGGGAGCTGCAGGGTTTACCCAGAACTCTATAGATATCTCTGACCAGTTGCCGTTCCCACCTAAACTCATGCTATTCTGAACTGTTATGCTGCTGTTGACTCCGTTAAAATTGTAGGCTCCCCCAACAACACTCTTAGGCGTCCATGTGACGCCAGTTACGTTTCCATTATTGCCATACCCCGAATAATCTTCGGCTACTGCGGAGTTGTTCGACTCGAAGGGCATTAGCAGATTTGTATAGGACACTCCGTTTTTGTACCAGTTATAAACGTTGGTCACGCGGCCCAATCCAGCTGTAGATTGGTTAGAGGCAATCAGGGACTCATGAATACTGTTCGTCCCACCGCTCGAAACTAGAAGCGGAATGCCTTGTGTAGGCCCTCCCGCTGCAAAAGAAACCAAATCGGGCAACAGCACTTGGAACAAACTTGTTAGGAACATTACGATAACTATGATCCCTAGCAGTCTCCTCTTCTTGAACAGCACCAAACCATCTCCTATGTTAAAATTCTACCTCTCACATTAAAGTCTTTATGTAACTATCCTCTATTTTCTTCCTCTAAATTGCAAAAAGCCAGCAGATTTAGCCACACCGTATAAGCCAAGAAATTCTTTGATTACCTGTGATGTAGGCCATAACCGTTTTGAAAGCACGCTGCCTTGTCCCGGAATTGGTGTAAAATGGTCATAATTCCTGTTTTCGGGTTTAGGGGCAGTTTTGAGGCACATATGTGTTTTTAGCCCTCCTGTGTACCTTGACTTTCAAGATGGGCTAAATGT
>Ga0209777_10000106_pt1 | contig 138550 bp, 137 predicted proteins | sample FrelakmetHBP12HB_FD_187147 | JGI IMG/M metagenome (GOLD analysis project Ga0209777, IMG submission 187147) | Freshwater lake sediment microbial communities from the University of Notre Dame, USA, for methane emissions studies -HBP12 HB (SPAdes)... | ecosystem: Environmental > Aquatic >... | reverse complement strand
TGATAACCATTAACCAAAACAAACCGCCAGCTCTCAGCCACTTCGTGGCACAAGGCTTTGACATCCGAATTCTTCTGCCCCAGGAGAGCAACGGGACAATATTTGGGCGCTTAGCGCGTATGTAGGGCAGGCGACCCCGCCTGCCAGCTTGGTCGGCTGGGTCGCCGACCCTACGAAAGAACTTTCACCACAGAGGCACAGAGGGCACGGAGAAGAGCGAGGTAGAGCGAGGTAGAGCAAGTGGCGGTTTGTTTCGGTTGGTAACCACGAACCGAAACAAACCGCCAGCCCTCAGCCACTTCGTGGCACAAGGCTTTGATATCTGATTCCCGCTGCCCCAAGGGGCAAATGAAAACGACATTAAGCCCCCCTTAATAAAGGAACCCAGGGATTGGGATTTCTGCCGCAATTTGAGGGTCAAGGCAAGGATTGGGATTCAATAGAAATAAGCGTATTTGGCCTGGTTTTATTCTTGGAGGAGCAATTCGGGTGGTTAAATTGTCTGTTGCAGAATGGTTTGGTTGAGAGAACTTATGGCGCTTCCCTTAACAATACTTGGATACCAGCCTGCTGGAAATGTTCATCCGTTGTTAAGGCTTCAGTTATCCCCCGATCGTGCATTACGACAAAAGATTTCTAATTGGTCAGCGAGTCGGATGGCTCGCTCGTGGAAAAGATCCGTTGTCGCTGATAAGGCAATGGCGTAGGCGGTATCAAGAAAAACTTCAGCCTTCACATTTGACCTTCTCGCCGTAAAGATACTTATCAATATTTTTTGACCAATCAGGCGGACCGTCCAGGTTGAGCGAGCGTGCTACGCGAAGAAAGGAAGCATCTTGGGCTGAAGAAGAGGGTACTGCCTCAATGGTAATCTGAACACGAGTATTTGGCTCAAGGGGTATTGGCTCAACTGGGCGAAATACCGAACCGTCAAATATGGCCTCGATTGTTTTAACCATGCCGCTCCTCCTATCTGTTAATATAACACTAACTTATCGGGTTGCCAACCACTTTTTGTACCATTTTTTGTACCCCATTGAAAGGGCAAGATGGTTAACCGAGGAGGGGAAGAAATCGGTCGACGCTGACGACCCACGTGTGGTCCGCGTGTTTTTCAAGGATTCCTCTCCGATCGACGACCTGAACACCAAGCGTGGGAAGCTGGGGAAACCATTTTTTGCGGTCCCGTAGGGAATGGGACAGCGAGGTATCTCCCACCTTGATTTCAACTGCCAAGACAGGGACCCGGTCGATGGCAACGATGAAGTCGATTTCTCTTTTATCGAGTGTCCTCAGATAATAGAGCTGATAGTCACCGAAGCCCATATCCGTGAGCTTCAGGCATGTGCGGTAAAGAGACGCTGCCATAAGATCTTCCAGCCTCGCAGGTCCCTCAGGTGCGTAATACCAATCCACGAAATACCATTTCTTCTCGCGGCGAAGTCCCGGCGAGATCTTCCTCGTCCAGGGAGGAACGGGGAAGACAAGATAGAGTCTTCACACCTGTTCCAGCCAGGCCTTGACGGTGGTATGTGCGACTTCGAGTTCGGCAGCGAGATTGGCCATGGAAAGAGGAGCCATGATTCTGGACGGAAGCAGGATCAGGAGATTCTCGATCTTATCAATTTCCGTCACCCGGCTGATATCCTTGAGGTCCTGCCGCACCACCAAACTCAGGTAGTCCAGATGCCATTTTCTGCTGAAACGATCGCTCTGCCGGAGAAAGGGTTCAGGAAAAGGCCCGAGGTGAAGATAGCTTCTATAAGCCTCGAGGATCTCCGAAGAGGAAACAGCGGAAATCTCTTCCTCAAAACGATTAAAGCGGTCTTCAGCGGTGCTCTCGGCAAGGAAACAGGGAGGCGGCTTGGTTCGAGTCGCTTCTCCGAGGCTAAAAGGCATCATGTGAAAAAGATTGTAGCGGCCGACAAGGGAATCCCCTGACCGACGGAAGAAATCGAGGCGCGCGCTTCCAGTGATGAGAAAACGGAACTCCTGGCCAAAATGGTCGTAGATTCCCTTGAGGATGTCGCGCCAGTGATTTCGCTTGTGGATCTCGTCAAATGCGATCCAGGGATCGGCAACACCAAGGATCCTGGCGGGGGATTCAAAGAAGCGACTGTTCTTTAGATAAGCCTGCCGTGTAGCGACCTCGTCCCAATTGAAGTAAAGGGACGGGCAACCCTTACTTTCCAGCCAGCGCCGGGCCAGGGCTGTTTTTCCGACCTGCCTCGGGCCTGCGAGAAAAACCATATGCCGGCCTGTGAGTGTCTCATCGAAAGCGTACTCTTCAATGGCCCTGGGGTAGTAAGAAGATGAGCGCATGCACTCATTTTATCGCGGGAATATGAGCACGTCAACACCTATTTTTGCCGTTGTCATATTTTTGCCGTGACAGGCAGAAGGACCGGGGTCAGGCAATCGGGCTCACCTTTTAGGAAGACTCTCCGAAGCGCCAGACTCTTTGGTTTTGTAGGCACCTGTCTTCTTTTCTTATTGGCGAGTTTGAGCGCAATCGACATCTCATATTCTCAGCTCTTTGACAGAAGAGCAGAAAAGGGGATAGGCTACTTTTCAAGTAGATTCCCTTCCTTTTCTGTCCCTGGCAGTACAGGCTTCCAGAGTGTAGATCTGAAGGACTCTATCTTACGCAAGTTTCGAGAGAACCCTGAAAAAGTCTTGACTTTTTTAGAGTATGGTCTAAAATGGATACATGATTGACCGGACCTCCACAAAGATCATCGAGGAAACCATCGAGAAGGATAATAAGATGGCCTTCGTAAGCGGTCCCCGACAGGTGGGAAAGACTACGCTTGCGAAACGCTACAAAGAACATTTTGCTCAGAGCCTTTATCTTAACTGGGACAATGTCGCTCACCAAAAAAAGATCCTGACCGATCCGCTTTTTTTCGAGAAAGAGAACCGGGATCCCAGGAAGCCCTTTCTTCTCATTTTTGATGAAATCCGAGAAGGGACGGCCCTTCTGCCTCATCGAGTGTAAGGTCTCGGAATTGAGTCTCAATCCTAACTTGATTTATTTTCAGAAAAAGTTGAATGTTCCTCATGCCTTTCAGGTCGTTCATCAATCGGGAGTCTGCAAGAAACTTCGGGCCGAAGGTCTCACCCAGTGGGTCATTTCAGCGGACCAGTGGCTCTCCGCGCTGCCTTAGTGGTTTTTTTGAGAAATACGCTAACGGATTTTTTGGGTTAGCCCACAGACGTAATGCTCGCAGAGAAGATGAGATTTTTCTTGGCTGTCGGACTGGAACGAAACGAGCTTGGAATGGAATTGATGAGATTCAAGGATATTTATCGCCGGATTCAATCTTGTCAAGATAAGCTTCAATTCGAGCGACAAAGCGGCGAGCATCGTTGACACGCTGACTTGCTCTGTCATGCCCGATCGTGAGGGTAATGTCGTAGTCACTGAGCTCCCGGTCTTCCTGTTCCGCTGTAAGGATGGTTGCATATTCCCGCTCAATAATCTTTGCCTTGACGAGGTGCAGTCCGAACATGCGCCGGACGCTCTGGTGAGACTCAGGAAAGATATCAAGAGGTGCCAGGGCAGCCTTGGAGGCATGGAGGACAGCATAATAGGCCCTTGAGACGGCGTCTTCGTACAACTTGTGCTCCAGCAACGTTTCGGCGGCGCGCAGAGACTTATCGGCACGAGCCAACTCTTTTCTTGCAAGGATCAGCGATTTTTGATTCATATCGCCACCGAATCACGGATAACGTTCTTAACAAAAGGAGCCTCTTCCTCTTGGAGCTGTCGATATTGACGCATGCTGACAGTTTTGGGGGATATGCAGATTCCGGTTTCGAGAAGCAGGTCCGTGGCAATGTCATAAACCTTATCACACAAACGCCAGTCTTCGCCCGAGACGATGACCAGAACATCCAGATCTGAGTCCTCTCGACCTTCTCCGCGCGCTTTGGATCCGTAGAGCCTCACCTCAATTTGTTCTTCGCACAGTTCAGTCCGGAGCCTGTTTCGGAATCTTGCCAAAACCTGTTTTTCCGGTTCACTGAGGGGCATGTCGTACCTCCATGGCAGCCATTCTCGAAGGAACCATTGACACTGTTAATATACAATTTTTTGATACCATTTTGCTACTATAAACCGCAAAAATGGGGCCCGAAAGTCAAAACTAACGAGTAAATTACCCCGCAGCAGAGCTGCGGGGCATTAAAATTCAAAACATAATGATCTGGACAACCCTTGCCGGAGAATATCGATGAGGTGCAGACAAAAACAAATCAACATGATCATCCTTTACCTCCATCGTGTCTATCTCAAACTCATACCTCTCGGATATTTCCTGAAAGGTCGTCTTAAGCCTTTTGGCCAATTCACCCCTCATGCCCGGAGGGCACCCTCACACCATGAAAATTTACTTCTGATTTTGATTCAATCTTTTCGTAGGGGCGATCCCCCGCGATCGCCCTGTGTCCTGATATTAAAAGGTGGATTCGCTTCGTTTAATCCACCCTACTCCTCTCAAAATTACCCCTCCCTTTGGCACGCGGCGCAAGCGCCCGCGCTGCGCGCAAAGGGAGGTGGGGAGGGATTTTGAAGAAGTCTATTTTCAAACTAATGCCCCATGCCCAGAGGGCACCCTCGAACCATGAAAACATCCGGATCCGCAGGTCAGGAGACCTGCGACTACCCGGGGTAGGTTCGGGTCTCCTGACCCGAACCGTGCAAAGGTGCTATTTTCTACATAATGTGAAAATTTATCCTTGACAGCAAAAATCCTTTGGGAGTAGACTAATACCTTGAAAAGTCGCTAACTTATTTAAAAGCCATCACTTTTTGAACCTTCGTTTTAACTGGTCTTCCGGGGGGAACCCGGTGATGGAAAGGTTGCATTACGGATGCTCTCGGGTTTGTCTTTTTCCCTGTTGTTGATACATGGACCGTAGGGGTGTGAATCATGAAGTTTAAGTGGGTTTTTCGGGATCACGGGTGAAACTTTTGGGCTGCTGCTCCGTCTTATATGTGAAGGCATGAATTGGTCGGAGCCGAATTGGGAAGAGGACACCAAGGATTCAAAGACGGAGAAGGCAATCCCTTCATCTTGCTGAGGGAAAAATGGAAAAGAGAAAAAGGCTCTTTGTTTTTGTACTGACCTGTCTTCTTCTCTTATTGACGACATCGGCCTGCCAATCCCCACGTGAGCTTTGGAGGCTGAGGGCAGAGGGGCAATGGCTGGACGCCAAAGTTTATAAATTTAAGGATGAGGGGCGTTACGAGGAAGGCATTGCTATGGGCGAGGACCTCCTCGCCGAACGAGAGAAACTATTAGGTAAGGACCATCCGGATGTGGCGATAAGCCTGGAAAACCTGGGGATGTTGTATCGGGACGCAGGCCGATATGGTGAAGCGGAAGCATTTCTTAAGCGTTCCTTGGAGATCGGGGAGAATAGACTCGGTAAGGATCATCCGGAGGTAGCGACGGTCCTGCAGGAGCTGGGACTGCTCTATTCGGGCACAGGCCATTATGACGAAGCGGAACTGGTGCTCAAGCGTTCCTTGGAGATCAGGAAAAAAAGGCTGGGTGGACACCATTGGCTCGTGGGTAGCAGCCAGCGCCACCTGGGGATGCTGTATCGGATCACAGGCCGCTATGGTGAAGCAGAGGCACTGCTTAAGCGTTCCCTGGAAGTCCAGGAGTTCACTCTTGGCAAAGACCACTTCTATGTGACGAGGGGACTGGGCCACTTAGGGATGCTGTATCAGACTATGGGCCGGTATGGTGATGCGGAAGCGCTGTTCATGCGGTCCCTGGAAATCCAGGAGAAAAAGCAAGGGCTATTCGGTCCGGAGGTAGCGTGGAGCCTGGGCAACCTGGGGGTGCTGTATCGGGGCACAGGCCGGTATGGTGAAGCAGAGGCGCTGCAGAAGCGTTCCCTGGAAATCAGGGAGAAAAACTTTAGTAAGGACCATCCGGATGTTGCGACCAGCCTGAGTGACCTGGGGCTGCTGTATTCAACAACAGGCCGGTATAGCGAAGCAGAGGTTCTGTGTAAGCGTTCCCTGGAGATCGGGGAGAAAAAGCTTGGTAAAGACCATCCCGCTGTGGCGGGGAGCCTGAGCAATCTGGGACTGCTGTATTCGACCACAGGCCGCTATGGCGAGGCGGAGCCGCTGTTTAAGCGTTCCATCGAGGTCAGGGAGAAAAAGTTTGATGAAGGCCATCCCGACGTAGCGACGAGCCTGAATGACTTGGGTTTACTTTTTCAAGCTACGGGCCGGTATGGAGAGGCAGAGCCGCTGTTAAAGCGTTCCCTGGAGATCAGAGAAAAGAAGTTTGATAAGAACCACCCGGCTGTGAGGGCGAGCCGAAACAACCTGGCCTTGCTCTTATTAGATTCGGGCAAATGGGAGGGAGCATACGACATATTTTCCCAGCAAAATAACAAATCAGGTCTTGGCAAATGCCACTTAGTGAAGAAGGACTATCAGGAAGCGGCAACGCTCTTTAGCCTCTCCCTGGAGCAAGCCAACAAGAGAGCGCCTCGTTCTGTGATCGGCATTCAAATAGGATTGGGCCTTGCTTATGAAGGGATGGGAGAGTATTCAAAATCCGGAGAGCATCTTCGAGGAGCCATCGAGGTTATCGAGGCGGAATGGAAGACTCTTGATCCTGAAGCCAAGAAAGAATTCCTGAATGCGAAGGTGGAGTTGGGTTTTAGCCGCCTGGAAGCCTATGAGGGGTTGGCCCGAGTTCTCTTGAAGTCAGGCGATAAGGAATCGATGGCCGAGGCATTGAGGGTGTCCGAACGAGTGAAGAGCCGGGTGTTGCTGGAGATGCTGGCCACACGAGAAGTCCGTGGCAAAAGTGTAGAGGACGAAGCGATACTTCGGCAGGACCGGGAGTACCAGCGGGGGCTGATGGAGGTTCGCAAGCAGATCGAGGTGCTGGGGGAGATGGGGCAGATGGGACAGGAAGTCCCTCGTGGAGAAGTCCAGCGCCTTCAATTAACCCTGGAGGAGAAGGAGAAGAGTTATGGTAAGTTCATCGAAGAGGTGAAGCTCAAGAACTCAGAGCTTTCGTCCTTGATCTCAGTCGATCCGCCTTCCTGTTCACAGATTCAGTCTCTCCTGGACCCGGATGTGGAGCTCCTCGAGTACTATACGACCAATGAAAAGATCTATGCGTGGCTGGTAAGCCGGGAGGATATTCGGGTTTACGAAATCGGGGTGACGGAGAAGGAGTTGAAGGAGAAGGTAGACCGGTTGCTTCTGCCAAACATTTCGAATCGGCCCCGCAAGGCAGAGCCAGTGATCGTTTACGCGGGCCGGGAGGAGAAAGAGACAGGCGAGGGGGAACGGGAAGAGAATAGGAAGAGGTTTCAGTCTTTATCCAAGGAATTGTACGAGGCGCTTCTTGCTCCTGTTAGCAATGATATCAAGGCGAAAAACCTGATCGTGGTTCCCCATGGTGTGCTGCACAAGGTGCCCTTCGGGGCATTAACGGATGGCAGCAAATACGTGATAGACAGGTATACGATTTCGGTGCTTCCATCGGCGAGCGTGCTGGAGTATGTGGTGAAGAAGCGGAAGGAGGCGAAGGAGAAGGCCCTTGTCTTTGCCAATCCGAAGACGGAGCACATGCCGCTGGGGTTTGCGGAGGCAGAAGGGAGAATGCTGGAATCGTTGTTCCCGAGCAAAGAAGCCTACTACAGGGAGAGAGCGACGGAGACAACGGCAAAACTAAGGGCATCAGACTTCAATGTGATTCACTTTGCTACCCATGGGGAGTTCAACGAGCGGCAGCCGATGCAGTCAGGGTTGTTGCTGACAAAGGATGACGAGAACGATGGATACTTGCAGGTCCATGAGATCTTTGAGATGGATCTGAAGAATGCCAACCTGGTGACGCTGTCGGCCTGTGAGACAGCCCTGTCGAAGATTCAGGGGGGAGACGATCTGGTGGGGTTATCGAGAGGCTTTATCTATGCGGGGACACCTTCCATTCTGGCCACCCTCTGGAAGGTGGATGATGCGTCAACCTCGAAGCTGATGGAGATCTTCTACAGGAATTGGAAGAGCGGGATGAGTAAGGCGGAGGCACTGCGGACGGCCCAGCAAGCAGTGAAGGGAATGAAGGGGTATGAACATCCGTATTACTGGGCCCCGTTCATCATGATCGGCGATTGGAAGTAAAGCTACAATAATTCACCACAGAGGCACAGAGGCCAACCATCTCCAACCGGAACAATGGAATAATGGAATGGTGGAATAATGGGAAAGGAAGAGATCAATAAGACCGCCGGGTGTTGGGTAGTAAACCTTTCGGTTTTCTTGGTCCTTCTCTTTCCCCAATATTCCAGGGTTCCATCCTTCCATCATTCCAGCTTTTATTCCCACTGCCCCAGGAGAGTGACGGGACAATCTTTGGGCGCTTAGCGCGCTCGATCTTTTGTGTTCATATAATACGTAGGGCAGGCGACCCCGCCTGCCGGCTTGGTCGGCGGGGTCGCCGACCCTACGAAAGAACTTTCACCACCAGGTCACGGAGAAAAACGAGTTAGAGCAAGTGGCGGTTTGTTTCGGTTGGTAACCACGAACCGAAACAAACCGCCAGCCCTCAGCCACTTCGTGGCAAAAAGCTTTGGCCCCTGGTTCACGATGTCCCGAAGGGCGAGGGATTTTTGTCCGGTCGTTACCCCCGGTATACTTCACCGGGATCTTCGACCGACCGGACAAAAAAAGGAAATCGTATCTCTTCCGGCAGTTCTCCGTGAACTCTGTGTCTCTGTGGTGAGCATCCCTCCTGATAAAGCGCCATGGAGGAGGACGAACAGGTTGGATCTGTTCATTCTTGGTCAAATCTGCTATATTTAGGTCGGGGGAAGGCTGCCGTGGATAATATGAGACTCGCAGTTCCAAAGGAAAAAATTGAAGACTTTTGCTGCCGGTGGAAGATCGCGGAGTTTGCTCTCTTTGGGTCTGCGCTGCGTGAAGATTTTCGACCTGACAGTGACGTTGATATTTTGGTGAGCTTCGAAGAGGGCGCGGATTGGGACTTATTTGACTGGGTAAGTATGATCGAGGAATTAAAGGGCATCTTTGGGCGGAAAGTGGACTTGGTAGAGAAGACGTCCCTGAGGAACCCCTTTCGCCGTCATTACATCTTGACCAATCAAAAGGTAATCTATGCGACCTGACGAGCGTGATGCGGCCTATCTCTGGGACATGTTGGACTCAGCCAGAACTCTCAATGGCTTTGTCTCGGGTGTAAGCTTTTATAGCTACACCCAGGACAAGAAACTCCAATTCGCGATTGAGAGAGCGCTGGAGATCATAGGAGAGGCGGCTCGGCGCGTATCCGAAACATATCGACAGGCCCATCCTGAAATCCCATGGCAGAGCATCATCGCTCAGAGAAACGTGTTAGCCCACGAATACGGTGAGATTAAACAGGAACTTATATGGAAGGTTGCCACAACCCGCATTCCGGAGCTGATTGTTTTGTTGGAACGACTCCTTCCTACCCCTCCTTGAAATGGAATCGGGCAATCGTAAGGATTGGTTCCCCAGGACGGCCTCACTTACGCGTGGGGAGCGCAGGAGCGGGCTCCAAACCCGCCCCTACAACTTCCGGCTAAACCCTCTACTCCCGCGAATAAGCGAGGGGTTACGTTGCCTGCAAAAAAAGTCTTGGCATCACGGTAAGTTAAGGTACCATTGATTCAACGGTTTTCTTTCCGGCGAGAGGGGTCAGGGGTTAGAAGGCTACAACATGTGAAGTGCCTAAGGCAGACCCGTCTGAGGGGAATGATGGAGAATGATGAGAAGCCTGGCGTTCGGGATGACGAAGCCAGGCTTTTTGTTTTCCGCGGGTGAAACTTTCGGGCTGCTGGTCCGTCTTATATGTGAAGGGATACATTGGTCTGAACGGAATTGGAAGGAGGAGGCTAAATATAAAGCGATTCACTACGGAGGCACAGAGGGCACAAAGGGATCTTTTCTCTTTTATCCGGTCGGGAGACTTTGACCGGACGAAGACTCTCAGCCCCCTGGGGGCAGCCGGAATCAGACGTGAAAGCCTTGTGCCACGAAGTGGCTGAGGGCTGGCGGTTTGTTTCGGTTGAAGATTAACAACCGAAACAAACCGCCACTTGCTCCAACTCGCTCTTCTCTGTGAACTCTGTGTCTCTGTGGTGAGAGTGTACCTCGATGGAGGCTAACATGAAAAAGGGAGCGCTACTTATCGCGTTGGTGAGTTTCTTCCTGGTGTTGCCAGCCCAGGCGGATAACTGCAGGAGACTTGTTGAGCTTTACAACAAGGCAACGGAATCCCGAGATTTCCGCGAAAAGGAGACCCTCTTTAAGGAAGCGCTGACTCTCGGGTGTGTCGAGAAGAAATATGTCGCAAGGGTCTATAATAACCTTGGCGACGCGTATGAGAATGCGGGTCGGCTGCGGGAGGCCATTGCAGAGTACAAGAAGGCGATTGAGGTGGATCCAATATTTGCGACGCCGTACTTCGGCCTTGGCGACGTGTACTCGAAGATGAAAGATTACAAGTGGGCAAGCCATTACTACGAGCAATATCGAAAGATGGCAGGGCTCAAAACCCAAAAGAAGGCGCTTCTGGTCGGAATCGACACTTACAAAAACTTGCCTTATTTCTCCCGCCTCCATGGAAGGCGATTCGAAAATCTGAGGGGAGCCGTCGATGACGTAAGAATCATGAAAGAAGCCCTGAAGGCGCATTTTGACTTCAACGAGGAAAACATCAAGATCCTTACAAATGGCGAAGCAACGAGGGAAGGCATTCTTCGCGCCTTCGAAGACTGGTTGATCAAGGGAACAAAGGAAGAGGACCTGACCCTCTTTTACTTCTCCGGCCACGGCACACAGGTCCCTGATACCAACGGAGACGAAGACGATGGTTTAGACGAAGCTCTTTGTGCCTTCGACACGGTCTTCGGGGGATCAATAGATCCTGAGAAGGCAAAGATTATCATCGATGATGAACTTGGAGAGATGCTTCAGAGGATCAAGGCCAAAGACAGCGTGGTGATCATCGACACCTGCAATTCCGGCACTGCGACAAGATCGATCAACGGGGTCCCTGTCGCCCAATTGGAGGAGACGCCCTTCGTTCAGGCAAAGTTTGTCCCCCTCGACAGCAAAGAATCGCCGATTCCCTCTCCGAGGGTTGCGGAAGCAGACAGGAAGAGCGTGGACTATCCGGCGGGGCACCTCTTCATCTCTGCCTCCCGCGAGGACCAGTACGCTTACGAGGTGACGGCAGGGGGCAGATCTCACGGGGCGCTGACAAGGGCCTTGGTAGAGGGAATGAGAGCGCTGAAGGACCCGAGCTACCGGGATCTTTACGAATACGCGAAAAAAGTGGTGAAGGACCGATACAAGCTGAACCAGGACCCCCAACTGGAGCCGGAGAAAGGCGAACTCCCCCAGCGTCAGGCGTTTCAATCGGCCTCCCAGGTCCTGGCTCAGTCCAGGTCGGAAGCTCGGAAACTCCAGATTGCCCAGACAACGCCACCCAGGCCAGAAGCAGAGCCTCCTGGCAAGCTCCCGATCCTTTCGGACTCCGTGACGTCTCAGCAGGGAGAAGCGAGTTCGCCTGTCCCTCCACCCGTCACCCTACAGCTTAATACCGGACCCCGGAGACCGGAGCCTCCAGCGGAAATTCAAGGCCACCGAGTCGCCGTAAAGGTCGAAAACATTGAGGGAGGAAGTGAAGCCCTGACAAATGCGCTGAAAAAGGGACTCGGGAGGTTCAGTTTTGTGGAGATTTCGGAAGGCGATCAATGTGACAGGTTCATTCGAGGAGAAGTCAAAGGAGGAGAATATCATCTGAGGCTGGTAAATCGCGTGGGAGATGTGGTGAAAATTAGTCCGGCGAAGGGGCTGGAAGCAGCATTATACGAAATGGCCCCACACCTTGAATACGCCTGTATCGTAAAGCGGTTGGCCCACATTTCACATCCATCGCCTCCGTTCAAGGTCTCCATCTCGGTTCCGGGGGACCGGAGAGATTTCAGGCTGGGAGAAACGATCCGCTATGAAGTGGCGTCAGAAGAGGATTGTTATCTGCTCGTGCTGAACCTCGATTCTCACGGGAATTTCAGAATGATCTTTCCCAATCCCCACCAGAAGGAGAATTTCGTGCATGCGAAAACAAAGATCCAGATACCGGACCAGCAAAGAGCGCACCAGGGGTTTGAATTCAAGTTTACTCCTCCAGCAGGGGAAGAGACGGTGAAGGTGATTGCCACCAATACCCCAATTGATTTGAACCGGCTGGGGCTGGAGGGGTTTGAAAAAACCTTTAAGGAAGTTTCAGGAAACCCTACGAAAGAGGTCTCCGGGTCAAGGACCTTGACAACAAATATTTTCACTTTGATTGCGGAGAAGTGCCGGGATCAACAATTCCGGTGGAGCGAAGACACGATCGTCCTGAGGAGCCACTGATCGGGCACTATGGACAGGCTGGCTGGGTGATCCCTTTTCTCTTTACATCGACGATAAAATTGCCTTTGAGACTGTTACGGCCGACCAGGAAGGGATACTTCAGGCCTGTCCGGTCGTCAAGGGCGACTTGGGTGCGAAGGCGCTTCGGTCCAAGGCAAATCTCCATTTCCACGACAGGCCTTCGTCCGAGGCCATCTCTGGTCCGGAGGTGACGCCAATCAACGACGGGCAGCCGTAACAGGGCTCCTCCGTATTTCTCCGGTAACCGGAACTCCGCCACGTCTCCCTTCACCTTTAGGCCTTGCGCAGCGAGGACGGACTTTGCCGCTCCGGTATCGATGCGGGCTGGCAGTTTGATCTGCCACGGGAGAAGAACCACATCCTCCACCGTCCCGATCGTCATCTCTTTTCCTAAAGCACTCGGTACCCCCACACAAAGGCAAAAAATTACCAGGGCCGTCAGTCTAAGAAATTGTATCCCGGGTGCCATCTTGAAGTCCCCTTCAGATCAAAAGATGGCACTCAAACAAACCTCTGTCAAGGAAGCTCTGCGGGTTGGATTCTAACAGGGTGCTGAAAAATCGCATTTGTCTGTTACTCCCGCGAACGCGAGAGTCCAGAAGCCGCTGAAAACACTGGATTCCTGCTGGAGTTTATCCCGATGAAGATCGGGGCAGGAATGACAAAAAAGGAGCTAATCAAGGCTTTTTCAGCAACCTGCTAAATACAGTCCTTCCTATGACAAAATGCATTGTTTACCCCATTTTCTCATTTGGACGTTCATTCTATACTGAGAATGGGTGCAGAACTCTTCCTCCAAAATCGAACTCCTGAAGGTCGACAGAAGGATGGAGGAAGAGACTCGAATTGCAGGTTACGGCCAGGGTCAGGAAGCCAGTTTAGGTTAGGTCTTGGGGTAGAGAGGCTGAAGTGGAAAAAACAGTGAATGGGACGAGGAATTTCAAGGCGCTAATCGTTGATGACAACCGCTTCTTCCGGGAATTGTTCACGGGGACGTTGCGTGAACAATTCGCATCGATTGAATTCTATCAAGCCGGTGACGGGGAAGAGGCGTTACGAAGAGTTGAAACTTCACATCCCAATCTCATCTTCATGGACATCCGATTACCCGGGGAAAACGGTCTTGAATTAACCAGAAAGATCAAGGTCACTCACCCTGACATCATCATTATCATTCTCACGAGTTATGACTTACCGGAGTACCGAGAGGCGGCGAACCAGCATCAGGCCGATTATTTCTTTTCAAAAGGTTCATCGCCTACGAAGAACATTTTTAGATTGGTTGAATCCATTTTACCCACCCGCCTCTAAGCACATTATTTCATAAATGCGGTAACGTATTCACCGCAGAGGCGCGGAGATCGCAGAGGAATATTTTCCTTGTGATCCAATCCCAAGAGGCGATTGGATCACAAACCTCATGCCTACGACAATCGATTCAGGTGAAGTTCGGTAGCTATAGGACTGTAGGAGAGCATGTACTGACTGACAGAGGGTTCTTTATTTGGCGGCCTCTTGCCGCCAAATAAAAAAAATCGCCTTCTCTGCGCCCTCGGCGCCTCTGCGGTGAGCAAGAGAATTGGTTAGCGTATTTCCGAAAAAGACCTCTAAGTCGCCTCAAAAAAAACCCTCTCCCGCCACTCGACCCGTCGGCATGGGATATCATCCCTCCTGATGCCTGGCGCAGGCGAATCACTCCTCGGGAGAAACGAGGAGTTTTTGCCCGGTTTTGACAGATTGGTCCGGAGAGAGGTTGTTCAGCTTACGGAGTTTCTCCATGCTGACCTCATATTTCTTGCTGATCTTGTAGAGTGTTTCTCCCTTCTGAACCGTGTGGTATCGCTTGTCGGGCGTAACTGCCGGTTTCGGAGATGGAGATTTTGCCTTCGAGTTCGATTGGGGCTGCGGACGATTTTCCAGTGCCTCTATCTTCTGGGTAAGAGCATCCAGCCGCTGAACGAGAATCGGGTCCGGGCCTGCCGTACCCGATTTCCCCTGGAGGTCTGTGATCTGCCGTTCGAGGCTTGCGATCTTCTGCTCAAAGGCGGTCATTTTCGATCGTAGCTGGTCTGCCTCGTCACGTGCAGAACGTCCATTCATGAAGTAAAAGATACCTCCCGCAAGAAGCACCACAACGAGAATCGCAAGCAAGACGGGCAGAAGTTTGTTGTTTCCGCTTAAACCGGTTTTTCTTTTCCTGGGTAAGTAGGCACCTTCCTCGGGCTCGTCTTCGTTCATCTCCAGCTCTGGGTCATCATGCATGATTTCTTGTCCTCCGGATTTCATGAATTGAACACCTTCTGTGCCGATTTCTTTTATATACCACAAGACCTCCCGAGAGGAAATACCTTGCTGCAAAATTCCTCGTCCCTATCGAAAGCAGTGGAGGGCACCCTCGAACCATGAAAATAAGAACTCTCCCTCTCCCGCTGGCGGGAGAGGGTGGGGGTGAGGGTGGGACATTGCGGGTTTCCCCCTCACCTCTCGCCGCGCTGTCGCGCTGGCGCAGCGGGCAATCCTCTCCCCCTGTCGGGGGCGAGGAGGTCTTGGGGGTTATTTTCCAACTAAGGGCAAGCGCAACCTGAAGGTTGCGGCTCCCCAAGCCTTTGATTGCAATCCTGATAAATTCGTAAAAAGTCGAAAAGGGCTGATGGTCGTCATTCCGGCCCCGGTTTTCACTGGGATAAACTCCAGCCGGAATCCAGGGATCTTAGGTAGTTCTGAAAATACTGGACACCGGTTTTTCCCGCGCTTCGCGGGATGAGACGACTTTTTACGGCATCACCAATCCTGGTTTTCTTATTCTCCATGCGTTAAGATACAATCCATGAAAACGGAAGGAGCGAATCATGCCCAAGTATAAGGTGATTGCGAGAGCGAAGGACAGCAAATGTGAACATGTAAAGGTAGGCGACAAGATGGTCATCGAAGGAACGATGGTCAACCTCAAAGAGACGGACAGTCTCTGTGCCGTGGCCCTGGGAGCGATCCAGTATTCCCTTTATATGATGGGTAAGGCAAACTCCCCTAAGGACTTCGGACGGGATGACACGTATACCCTTCAATGCCCGGACCCGGAGACACGGGTCATTTTTGAGATCACAAGGAAACTCGTCGAAGAGTGAGAAATACCGCCGGAGGTGAAAGTATGAAGCCAGAGGACCGAATAACACTTTCTCGCGAACCGGAGAGGTTCATCGAGAGGGCCATTGCCAAATTCGTCCATGAAAGCCCGGCCAATCGCCGCAAAGTGGACGGAGGGAAATACTGGGATACCCCGCTGGTCGGATTTGCGTCCGGGAAAGACCTTCTATTCAGGCGGTTCAAGAAGATCATCGGAAAGTTCCATTTTACCCCCCAGGAGATCTTCGACCTCACCTTCGGAAAAGGCGAAGAGTCACGAGAGCTTTCGGTTGTCTCCTGGATTCTCCCGGCATCTGAAGATATCCGGAGGAGTAACCGCAAAGAGGAAACCTACCCTTCCCTTCTCTGGGCCCATGCACGGGACTTCGGTGAGCAGTTCAACGTCAAGCTGAGGAACCATCTGGTCAGCCTGCTGCAAAAGAGAGGATACAGGGCTGTGGCTCCGATGAATTCTCCCCACTGGAAACGGGTCAATTCTCCCCGGGTTGGCATAGCTTCCAAATGGTCCGAGCGCCATGTTGCCTACGTTTGCGGCCTCGGGGCTTTTGGACTGAGTGATGGGCTGATCACCGCAAAGGGAAAGGCGATGCGAGTGGGAAGTGTGGTTACGGACCTGGTCCTTAAGCCTTCCGAAAAGATTTACCCCCATCATCACGCCAATTGCCTTTACTATTTCAACGGGAGCTGCAAAGCCTGCGCTTCCCGCTGTCCTGCCGGGGCGATCACGGCAAAGGGTCATGACAAGGACAAATGTTTTGAATACGCCTATGCCACCATTGGCCCCGCCAAAAAGACCGAGTATGGGGTAACCATCGCAGGGTGCGGCCTCTGCCAGACCGGAGTTCCCTGCGAATTTGAGATCCCGAAATTGATCCGAAGGAGTTATCAGAAAAAGCTGTAAGAGTTAGCCAAATGAGACGTCCCGTGGCAGCCGGACCTGGGAAACCCCTCTCCAAGCCTTCGAATGGCGCTACAACCTCACCAGGTTGGCGCCATAAGTCAGGCCAGCTCCGAAACCGACAAGAATGACCAGATCTCCCTTCCGGAGCTTTCCTTCCCGAACAGATTCATCAAGAGCCAGAGGAATGGAAGCGGTAGAGTTATTCCCGTATTTTTCAATGGTAATGATCATCTTCCTTTTGACTGCCCCATCAGGAAGTTTGAGCTTCGATTCAAGGCACTCTGCAGCGCTGTGGATGATCCTAACGTTGGCCTGATGGGGAATGATCCTGTCAACCTGATTCATTAATTCAGAAAGCTCCGCCTGGCTGGCTGTCCCATCAGGGTCAAGGACCCGCAGGCAGCTTTCCGCCATGGCCCCCCTGGCGAAAGCGTATACTTTTTTGCCCTCCATCCACATGAATCGATGGCCATTGTCTCCGTTCCTGCGAAGGACAAGGTGATCACGCAATCTGTATTCACCACCGAGATGGGATCGGATGATACCTTCTTTAGCCCGCCGCTGTAATACCACGGCCCCTGCCCCGTCACCGAAGAGGACACAGGTGTTTCGATCCTCATAATCGGTGATGGCTGAAAGTTTGTCCGATCCGACCACGGCGACTGTCTTATATTGCCCCGATTTTACGAATAGCTCCGCCGTGGCCAGAGCGTAATTGAAACCGGTGCACCCTGCCTGGAGATCAAAGAAAGGCATATTCTTGCGAAGGTTGAGGAGGCGGGCGATGTGGCCGGCAGCAGAGGGCCAGACCGGCTCGGTGGTATTGGTACCCGCGACGAGCATTTCAATGTCTGTGGGCTCGATCCGGGCGTTTCCTATGGCCCTTTCAAGGGCAATTCGGCCCATGGTGACATTCGTCTCTTCATCGGCTGCGATCCTTCGCTCACGGATACCTGTCCTTTCCATAATCCATCTGTCACTGGTCTGCACCATCTTTTCGAGATCATGGTTTGAAAGGACTTTTTCCGGGACATAAGACCCCGTCCCGATAATTCCGACATGATACATGCAACGCCCCTTTCGGAGGTTTCGAACCCTATGCCTTTCTCTCTGCGAAAAGTGTAATGATAGGCTAACGGTTGACCGGGTCGCTACTGGTTCTCGGCATGGCACGACCCGGCGTCAGGGAGCTTTGGTTTTGTAAAGCCAAACTTACCCAATAAATCTACCAGCAAATCTCAATAAATGCAAGTATTTTTATGCAATGTATTTTTATGCAAGGCTCAGGGCAGGGTCAGAAATGGCCCTGCCCTTATTATTGCCCCCTTCTCTCCGTAATCGTCAACTTTGGGGATTGGCGGGGAATGAACCCGCCGGTTGCATAAACGGCCATGGGTAAGCCCTTCTCCAAGGCTTCCCAAGGCGGTTATCTAGAAATGTAACGGAATCGAAGGAAGGCACCTCAGGTGAATTCCTGGCCGGGATACGGAGGTAGGTGTTCATTCGCTAAAAGGTTCGCCTGGAACCCTTTCCGAAGGGCTTACCCACGTCCGTTTAGCGGGAATTTATGCGACATCAGGGTGAAGGCTTATAAATGTTGATGATGTCCTTGAGCAGGGCGGCAGCGGCTCCGAGGGGATTCGATTTGCCTCCTGAGACGGTCACCCGATCCATCGTGTCGGTAAAATATGAGATGGCCTTCTCCGTGCCTCGAACCGTGGCCAATGGGTGCTCTCTGGAGAGCTCCACAGGGGCTACGGAAGCCATGACACGGTCCCCCTTCTTTTCCACTTTCCCGATGAGCTTGATGACCATTCCCTTCCCCTTGGCCTCTTCGATTTGAGAAGGAGTGACGCCCGTAATCCCTTCCACCGGTATGTCTTTGAGTGTCAGGTTCACGTGAAAGACTTCATTAGCGATGAGAAGGATTTTATTTGCCGTGTCCCTCCCATCCACATCGAGTGAAGGATCCGGTTCAGCGACCCCCATCTTCTGGGCTTCTTTGAGGGCTTCCTGATAAGAAACCCCATCCTCATGCATCCGGGTCAGGATGTAGTTGGTGGTTCCGTTCAGGATCCCCTCGGCACTGAGAATGTCTGTTCCGGCAAGAGAGGTCAAGGCGATGTCCAGCGTTGGGAGGGCAGCCGCGGTGGCCGCGCTGAGCATCAGGCGTTTTCCTTTCTCCCGAGCGAGAGACCTCAACTCGTCGTACCGGATGACGAGAGGCCCCTTGGCAGCCGTGACGACATGGAGCCCATGGGAGAGCGCGGTCCGGAGATGGGTCAGCCCCGGCTCTCCGTCAACGATGTTTGTGGGTGTTGTTTCAACGAGGAGATCGGCGATTCCTTCTGAGAGCACTGCCGTTCCGGAAAGCCCTTCCTTCTCGAAGGATTGGAAAGTTTCCACTCGTCCCCCCTCTTTCACATGAGCGAGCAGATCGGCGAGAGGAAGCCCCTCCTCCGAGACAGCCGCTCCACCGATATCGACCGCGGCGACGACTTTCAACTCCAAATCATCATGACGCCGGAGGCTCTCTCCTTTACTGAGCAGCAGTTGAGCAAAGGTCTGCCCAACCCTCCCAAACCCGCAAATGATGATACGAATCGTAACCATGGAACTCCTTCGCTTACCGATACGCTTCATCGGGCGGCCGCAGGGGACCGCCCCTACGATATAAATGAACAGATTCTCGTCATTCGACCATGCCCATTTCGGCATGGGGCACAGTATCGGAATACCGTTCGCCCTGAGCCTGTCGAAGGGCCACCCTCACCCACACCCTCTCCCGCCAGCAGGAGAGGGAACAGCGAGGAAAGGTTCAAATGATTTCGTCGTACTCCGAGGGATCGACGACGGCCTCGATAACGAGAGGCTCCTTTCCCTGGAGCCCTGACCTCAGGGCCTCGCGAAATGAATCCTCGCTCCCTGCCACCACGACCCTGGCCCCAAAAAAATTATCCGAGGATCGATAGCTTTCGTCAAACATCTCAACGCCGTGGGGATGAAATTTCTTCCTCTCCTGCTTGACCTTGATCAGACTGAGAAAGTTATCCCGAAGTACAACGAAGACGACCGGAAGTCGAAGCCTGACAGCCGTATTGATCTCTCCCACCATCATGAGAAATCCTCCGTCTCCCATGCACGCCACAACAGGCCTTTCCGGCTGGACAAGCTTTGCCGAGATAGCAGCAGGAATGGAGAAGCCCATGGACGACCAGCCGTTCGATACAAGAAAATTCCCCGGGGCTCTCCCTTCCCAGAGTTGCCCGATCAGGTGGGTATGAGCCCCCACGTCGGAGACTAAAAGCCCGTCTGCGGGAAGAATCTCGCGCATGGCCAGGAGAGCGTGGTGGGGCGAAAATCCCTTTTGCTTCGGTGTCAGAGACCGATAGAGTTTCTTCCGGTGTTCCTTCAGGGCTTCGAGATCCCAGCGGTGATCCAGTTTCGGGATATCCACCAGTTGTTTCAGGATCTCCCGAATGTCTCCGATCACCTGGCACGGCACCGTGTAACCTCCGGCAATATCCGCAGGAACCGTATCGATATGGACAATCGGAAGGTCTTTTCTCACCCAGTCTTCGTAGTTGAACTCCACCGGGTCGTAGCCGATCGCGATGACCAGGTCAGCCGGCTTGTAATATTCGGCGACGATCTCCCTCCTCGCCCGACCCACAACTCCGACCAGAGAAGCCCCCTCTTCAGCCACATGGCCTTTGGCCATGAGAGTGGTTACCGCCGGCAGGCGATGTCTCTCTAAGAATCTCCTGAACTCGCCCGTTGCCTTAGCACGATTCATCGTCAGACCAATGGCGACCAGCGGGTATTTCGCCTTCTGGATGAGCTCAACCGCTTTCTTCAGAGTCCGGGTATCGAAGGGAGCCTGACAAGGCACAGATGGGGTAAAATCCGAGGGGTCTTCTTCCGAGAATTCTTCGGCTACGTCCTCGGGAAAATCGAGATGGACAGGTCCGGGTTGCTCGGCAAGGGCAACCTCGACTGCTTTTTTCAGCGTAGAATACAGCTTTCCCGTCACCAGTTCAGTGCTCCATTTCGTAATAGGGGTGTAAAGCTTCTGATGGTCGATATGCATCTGAACCGTTCGACCCTTCCAGAAACGACCCATCTGACCCGTGAAGGCAAGGAGAGGAACCCGGTCGAGGTAGGCGTTTCCGACGCCGGTCGTCATGTTGGTTGCTCCCGGCCCGAGAGTGGAGAGGCAGGCCCCTGGCCTTCCCGTCAGCCGGCCGTAGACATCGGCCATGAATCCGGCACAGGCTTCGTGTGTCACCAGGATGAGCTCAACACGGCTTCCATGGAGGGCTTCGATCAACCGGGCGTTCTGCCCTCCAGGATAGCCAAACAGATACCGAATCCCCGCTCTTTCAAGGGCATCCACCACAATCTCTGAATTGTTTTTCATGGGCCGGCTTTTCGATCATGCTTTTGGATCGGACGTTTAACCCGTATTATAAGAAGACAATCCGTTCCAGACAAGGGACCGAAGTCCAAACACCGATTTTCAACGCAAGCGCAGGTCTCGTCTTTCAAAAATGACTTGACATTCATGGTTCAGCCGGATATGTTGCCTGATATCTCCTTTGAGGATAGACAATGACACGGCAACTAACCGATAAATACTGGGATCCTAAAATAGAGACCATGTCTGGCGACGAAATGGCGGCACTTCAGTTCAAGAGACTGAAGAAACAGCTTGTCTACAACTACAACAACTCCCTGCTCTATCGAGGCAAATTCGAGCAAGCGGGCATGAAGCCCGAAGACGTAAGGAATTGGGATGATTTTCGCCGTATCCCCGTCACAGGCAAGGACGAGCAGAAAAGAACCCAGGAGGCATCGAGCAAGGAACTCGGTCATCCCTTCGGACCGGGAACGATTACCTGCGCCCCTCAGGATAAGATCGTGAGGCTGAACTCGACCTCCGGCACTACGGGCACCCCTACACTTTATGCGCTCACACAGAATGACGTAAACATCATGAATGAGTTACATGCGAGAAGGCTCTGGATGGTGGGCATACGGCCCGGCCACAGGGTGCTCCAGGGCCTGTCGCTCAGCATGTTTACCGGAGGTCTTCCGCTGTCGCAAGGAATAATGCACTCGGGGGCCTGCGCCGTGCCGGTCGGCGCCGACGGTGGAACCAAGAGGGTTCTCGATTTCATCGATCTCACGCGGCCTCACGCGTTCTTTACCACACCCTCCTTTGCCCAATACCTCTTGGAACAGTGCCCCAAACTGACAGGTAGGGATGCGAGCGGACTCGGCCTGAAATGGGTCTTCCCGGTTGGAGAGCCGGGAGCCGGTAATATTGAAGTGCGGAAGCTCCTGTCAAAAGGTTTTGGAGGGGCCCACATCTGCGACCAGACTGGAGGAGGCCACAGTTTCCAGGGGGCCGAGTGTCTGGAGCCGCCCGAGGTTTATAGCGGCATGCACTTCACTTCAGCCGACCACTGCATTCTGGATCTGGTCGACCCCAAGACGAAGAAGAATATTGAAATGACCGATGGGGCTGTGGGCGAGATGGCTATGACCTTTCTCGAGTGGGAAGGAACGCCCTTCCAGAGATATGCATACGGGGATCTCCTTCAGATATCGACGACTCCCTGCAGTTGCGGCAGGACCAGCCTCAGGTTCAAGATCGTGGGGCGGGCCGATGATATGCTCATCGTGAAAGGGGTCAACGTGTTTCCGGAGGCGATCAGAAAGGAAATATTGAAGTTTACGCCGAGGGTTACAGGGTTTTTCAGAATCCTCCTCGATAAGCCAGGACCCTCCGTCACGCCTCCACTCAAGATTAAGATTGAATACGGCCAGGGCATGGAGGAAAAGGACATTGCTGCTCTGGACGATCAGATGCAGAAGGCCTTCAAGGAGACTGTCAGGGTAACGCCTAAGTTCATCTGGGTAGCTCCGGAGTCCATACTTAGGGAGACTAAAAAGACCAAGCTGATCGAAATCGCAAAAACCGAATAGAACAGCCTATTTTCAGAACTTACTGGCAGGCGCCGTTCCCCTATCCCTCGCACCCAGGCGCCGGAGTTCTGCATGCCGGGTATCATTTCAGGAGGGGGGGGTTAGCCTCCCCCTGGGGCGACTGAGGTCGCCTCTACCTTTTTTTTGCACATTCGTTTATGATGTCGTTTACAGTTTCCAAATAAAAAGGAGGTTGTAAAATGGAACAAGAGATCAGAAGAGGAACTTCAGCCAGTTTGAGCCATCGTAGCCCCTTTTTGAGAGGAGGGAGTCCACTTCTATTGAGCCTTCTTTTGTCCTTCATCATGATTGGTTCCCTGGGCTGGGGTCAACAAGTGTATGCTCAGGCCTATCCGACCCGGCCGATCAATATGCTCGTCGGTTTTGCACCGGGTGCGGCAACCGATATCTGCGCCAGATTGATCGCCAAGGAAGCCGAGAAATTCCTGGGTCAGGAGGTTATCCCGGTGAACAAACCCGGCGGAGGAGGGGCTGTGGCAGCAGGAATAACGGCTTCCTCGAAAGCAGATGGATATACCATTCTGGCAGACGTCAGTGCCGCCCTGACGAACGCTCCTCATTTGGAGACAGTCAACTTCGATCCCCTCAAAGACTTCGTCTATCTTCATCAATACGGCATTCTCATCCCTATTTTTATCGTTCCCTATGACAGTCCTCACAAGTCCTTCAAGGATGTTATCGAATTTGCCCGAAAGAACCCGGGAAAGTTCAGCGTGGGCACCCCGGGAGTGGGTACCTCGCCCCACCTGGCGATGGAGCTGATTCGAATAAAGGAAAATGTGGATATTGCCGTGATTCCTTACGGGGGGTCTGCGCCGGCCGTTACATCACTCCTGGGTGGGCATATCTCGTGTGTTGGCACGAGTACACCCACTGCAATCCCTCATATCAAGGCCAACAAAGTGAGAGCCATCGCAATTACTTCAGACCAGAGGGATGAAGCAACGCCGGGTTGCCCTACCCTGAAGGAGCTGGGTTATGCTTACGCCGTTCTGACGGAGGTTTTTTTCCTCGCAGCGCCAAAGGGAACCCCCCCGGCCATCACAAAGAAGCTCGAAGATGCATTTCACAAGGCGTGGGAAACATCAGAATATAGAACAAAGACGAAGGTCTTATACACGTACCCCGATAATCCGCTCTACGGTGATAAGTTGAAGGCCTTTATCGAACAGGAATATAAGAGAAACGGAGAGATCATTAAGGGAGCCAAGCTGGGTAATTAGGAAGGAACCCGGAAGATTGGAACAAGGGAACCGGGCTGTCCATTCCCCGGAGACAGGGTGTCCAAAGCTATGTTTAAACGGATGGGGTCGGAGGCAATAGGGAGCCTTTTCTGGATTGCCGTTGGAGGCTTTTTCGCCATTGAAGGAGTGAGACTGGGGGTGAAGACCGTAAAGAATCCGGGACCTGGCTTTCTTCCCGTGATGATGGCATTGCTCCTGATCCTTTTCAGTCTGATTATCCTCATAAGAGGATTGTTGAGACCTGCCGGGTCTCTGGGCGGCATTCCGTGGAAACGGCATATTTTTGTGATCGCTGTTGTCTTTTTCTACATCTTTCTCCTTGATTGGATCGGGTTTCTCACCTCGACCTTTGTCCTGATGTTCATGCTTTTCGGCCTGCTGATCAGGGGGAAGAACAGGTGGCGCGCAGTCTTATTCTATTCCCTTGTGACCGCCTTATCAGCCTGGCTCGTCTTTGATATCGCGGCTAAAATGCCTTTCCCGGAATCTCGCCTACTTCCCTTTTAGAGGTGTGACCATGGAATTCATGAGCCATATTCTGAGCGGTTTTCAGATCACCTTTCAACCTGTCAATTTTGTGTACTGCTTCGTGGGTGTGTTTCTTGGAACCCTGATCGGTGTCCTCCCGGGGATTGGTCCTTCGGGAACGATCAGCATCCTTCTTCCCTTAACCTTTAAGATTTCACCTGTCACTTCGATCATCTTTCTCTCAGGGATCTATTACGGCGCCATGTATGGAGGTTCGACCACTTCCATTCTCGTCAATATCCCGGGAGAGGCCGCTTCTGTGGTAACATGTCTGGACGGGTATCAAATGGCACGGCAAGGTCGGGCGGGTCCCGCATTAGGAATCGCGGCTTTCGGTTCTTTTATCGCCGGCACGTTCAGTGTTATCGCCTTGATGTTTCTCTCCTATCCTTTGGCGAAGTTTGCTCTCTCCTTCGGTCCCCCGGAGTATTTCTCCTTAATTATTCTGGGGATCAGCTTTCTCACGTACCTCGCGCAAAAATCGATCACGAAAGCCCTTGTGACGGCAGCCTTTGGCTTTCTTCTTTCCTTTGTCGGCCTGGACCCGATTACCGGGAAGGCACGTTATACCTTCGGCATCCCTGTCCTGGCGGACGGGGTCGATATCATTCCCCTGGTGATGGGCCTTTTCGGGGTAGCAGAGGTTTTAAGAAATCTGGATACCCCCGAAGAGAGAACCATTTTCAAGACAAAACTCCGGGGTCTTCTACCCAACCGAAAAGACTGGAAAGACTCTGCCGGCCCTATCACCCGGGGGAGTCTGCTCGGATTCATCGTAGGCATTATCCCCGGGGGAAGCGCTCCTCTGGCCGCGTTCATGTCCTACGCTGTGGAAAAGCGAGTTTCAAAACATCCTGAAAAGTTCGGTACGGGCGCGATTGAAGGTGTGGCAGGTCCTGAAAGCGCCAACAATTCCGCTTTCGGCGGCGGATTGGTCACCCTTTTCAGCCTGGGGATTCCAACGACCGTGGTCTCGGCTCTCCTGTTTGCGGCTCTCATGATCCAGGGGATTCAGCCCAGCCCTCTTCTCATCTCGGAGCATCCTGAGGTTTTCTGGGGTCTGGTGGCCAGCATGTATCTCGGAAATATCATGCTTTTAGTGATTAACCTCCCTCTGATCGGCATCTGGGTCCAGATCCTCAGGATCCCCTCACGGGTGCTCCTTCCCCTTATCCTCCTCTTTTGCATTGTGGGCGCCTACAGCATTCGAAATACCGTCTTTGATGTAGGGATGATGATGCTTTTTGGCGCTGTGGGATATCTGATGGAAAGATTCGAATATGAACCCGCCCCCCTGGCCCTCGCCTTTGTCCTGGGTCCCATCCTGGAACGAGGGCTACGCCAATCCTTGAAACTCTCCGGGGGAAGTTTCTGGATTTTTTTCAACCGGCCCCTTTCCGCCACCCTTCTGGGCCTTGCGGTCCTGCTTTTCGTTTCCTATTTCTTTCTGAAGAAACGAAGGGAAGTGCTCGATCAGCTCGAAGAGTGATCCGGCGGGTAACTCCGCATCCTTTTCTTGAGGGCAACCTGGAAATAGGCGAGATTGATGAGACCAACCAACACCAGGCTGAGGAATGTCGCCCGGTAGTTCGTCCATTGAAGGACCATTCCCATGATCGCCGGCCCCGTGGATATTCCCAGGTCGGAGAATGCCATGAACGTACCTACGACCTGGCCATGAGAAGAGCCGGCAAAATCGAACGCATAATTCATTAAAGAAGGAAAAAGGAAGGCGGTCCCCATTCCCCAAATCACGCCAACAAGAAGAAACATTGGCAACGTGGTAGAAAAGCTGAGAACGGCCAAGGCGATGACCTGCGCAGCGACGCAAGGGAGGATCACCTTTTCCCTGGCGTAAAGGTCCAGTATCTTTCCACCCAAACCGCGACCCAAGATGAGTGTGATGGCGATCGCGGTGAAAAAAAGCCCGGGATTGGACACCCCGTGACTCAAGGCGAAAAGAGGAAAAAAGGCGCCCAGGGTCCCCCAGATGAAGTTGGTCATGAAGGCGACCATCGAAGACGGAAGGGCTTCACGACTCAGGAAGGGTTGATCCGAGGTCAACGGATCCTCCGCCGTAAAGCGTTTCGTCCTCCCCAGTTTGAAGGTAATGAACAGCGAGCATAAAGAGAGGCCGGCGCAGACGAACACAAGGGTGCTGAAACCGTAGCGATCGAGGAGGAGGATCCCGAGAGGTGGGGCCAGAGCAGATGGGATGTTGATCGCCAGGTAAAAGTAACCCATGCTTTGTCCTCGATGGGCATCCGGGCTGAGCCGGGTGACGAGCGTGAACGTTGCGGTGACGCAAAGACCAAATCCAATTCCCTGAAAAGCCCTCACGGCCAGAAAAGGCCAGAAAGGCTTGGCAAACAGATAGGCAATGCATGAGAGGCCGAGGATGAGGACTCCGGCGATCATAAAATCTCTTTCCGGGATTTTCAAAAGGCCCCTTCCAACAACAGGCCGGATGACCAAAGAGGAAACGCTGAAGGCGCCCACAAGAACGCCGATCTCGGCATCCGTGGCTCCCGATCTCGAAAGGTAGATGGGGATGGTAGGAATGAGGAGGGTGACTGCAAATGCAAAAGGAAAGTGGGCAGCGAAATTGAGAATGAAATCACGGGTGAAGATCTTTGGCGTCATCGTAATTCAGTGCCTCTTTTCATCTACGCTTCATCATATTTCATGACGAGCCTCTTGTAAAGGGGGGACAGGACTTCTTCCCGATCGGAAAAGCGATAAATCTTGAAACAAAAAAGTCACTTTCTCCCATTCTCAATAGACTCTGGTTTCTATTAACCACTCTGAATTCAAAGGGTTTATTCAGCGAACCCTTATTGGCACCCAAATTGCTTATTAAAGCATAAAGTCTAAAGTCAAATCTGCTGATAGAGGCTAACCACGAGCAATCGTGGGACGGAAAGCCACGGGGCCTCCATGGATAGCTGGGTTGCAAAAATCAGATCAAGCGCCCGGGGCAATCTCGATCTTCTTTTATGCAAATTCAATCATTAGGAGATACGATGGAAATGCCATCTCAGTTCCAGGGAAAACGCAAATGCCCGAGAGTTTCAATCAATATGCCTCTTGATTTCCAAGTGACCGGCCAGCCAAATACCAGCCAAGGTTTGGTCATCAATGCAAGTGAAACAGGCCTCCTTATTCAAACTTTTAAAGACTTGCCTGTTGGTACGAGAATGAATATTGTAGTCTTGTTTACCAGGGACTTTGCCTTCGGAAAATTCACCGCCATAGTCGAAATCATTTGGAAAGACATTTGTTTGTGGGAAGATTGGGAGGGGTACCAATATGGTCTAAAATTTGCTCAGATCTTGAATGAGGATTCTCTGAAGCTCAAGCAGATCCTCAGCAACCCGTCTAACTTGGAAGGGATCTCACTTGCTGATCAGTCTAAATAGAAAAAGCGTTGATTGTGGAAGCAGAAAGGTAGTAGCTCAGTAACTTTCTCACGACACCTACCCCGCCCCGTGGTTACTCGTAAATTACGTCTTTGAGCAAATCTTAGAACTTGCGCTGGCAATTGTCATCCCAAACCAGGCAGCACGGCTGAAGCCTTTTAACGTACCACTTCTCGCCAGTAGAGCAGCTGCTTCTGAGAAAGTGGAGAGGAGGCCCGGGCTGAGTAGAATTTTCCACTTGTCGTGCCAATATAAACTGTGGCTTGAGCTTGCGAATTGATCGAAATGACAGGTGCGGAGGGAACGCCATCCCCGATGACCATTGAGCGATCTGAAGGCGTTTGAGGCAGCAGGGCAAAATCTCCCAATCCCAGGGCTCCCCCGCCCGACAGGTAGTCGACCACATAGAGCTTCCCGGTCCCTCGAATGGAGCAGGGATCAGGGAAATCGGTGTAGGTATAGGTTGTAAAGTAAACCAACTGGTTAAAAATATTTGGTCTTGCCAGGACCATCTCGTGGTCTTGTTCTCCCGTTACCAGGTTGGATGAGTTCAGCAGTTTTATATACCAACCCTTTTTAGTAGGAGCAGGAGGGGCATACGTGTTATCTGACGTAACGTCGGCCAGGCCCGTTTCTGTCCGGGGATAGCTTCCATTGTCGTCGTCCTTGACTGCGTAAAACCTCTCCTGGGGATTGGAAACGTTCATGGGGTTTTCCCGGTCCCCTGTCCCGAAATAAATCCATGGATTTTGATTCCTGTCAACCGTGACTGCAGGTTGATAGTAGATGGGATGTCCTTCATTGCTTCCGATGGGAGCTGTGAAAAGCCTTGTAGCCGTCCACAGGCTGTTACTCTTCTTCGTTTTTACGTTAAAGGACAGATCAAAACGCCACATCTGTCCTCCCAGATCACCGATATAAACCCTATCCACAAATCCATCCCCATTGGTATCGACCGCAGAGGGAGGCGCTGCCAGAGGGTAAATCATGTTTGGATCGGTCTGGCCACTGGAGGGATATTGCCAGAGGAGACCCCCGGTCTTCAGGTCGATGACCAGAAAAGAATTCCCGGTCAGGCCGTTAGGATCGTAGCCTCCCCCCATAAGAGCTACCCAGCGTTCATAGAGGTCGCCATTCAATTCGACCTTCACTCTCCCGATGGCCGGCTCGGACCAGCTCTGACCGACTTGATCCAGGGTTGAGGAATCGGTTGGAAACTCCCAGAGATATTGGGGATTTAGGGTATCTGTGAGATCGAGGGCGAAATAGGACTTTCCCCCTTTCCTCAGGCCGCATATCAGAACCGTCTTCCACTGGTCCTCTGTCTTGGTTTTCTCCGTCGCATTGCCGTAGAACCATGCATCTGCCACCTTGGGGGATGAATCCACAAAGTAGGTGTGAGCCGAGAGGGACATATTGGTGGCCGCCTGCACGTATTGGAGATTTTTCAACACTGCGTTTGGGATAAGAGCCCAGGCCTCTGCACCGGTGTCTGCATTGAAGGCATGAAGCATCCCGTCGTTGGTCCCGACGATGACGACCTTGGTCCGGTTCTTGTTGGTCTCATAAAAATTCCCGGGGCCGTCGAATCCCTGGTCTACAAAGGAACTCGACGGGGACCCGACAATCACCGAATTGGAATGGAAGATATCCCCAAGTTGCTGGCTCCTGATGAAAGAGATCAAGGAGTCCCGTTGTGCATTGCTTCCAACCCCCAAATCGGCCGCAGTCAAATTGGCACTTGTAAAATCTTTCAAAACCCCGCCTGTAACCGTCTTGATGATTCGACTACCGGGGGCCGGGAGCGAAGCTGTCCAGAGAGGGGAGTTCTTCGGATTTCCATTTGTATCGACCGCAAGAGTTCCATCTGACTCCAATTGATAGGCCTTTAAACTACCGGGCCAGAAGGAATTATCACTTGGAGTGAAGGTCGAGATATAAAGGGTGCTATTATCCACAACCCGGATCGAAGGGACTGTTGGCGAAGTGAAGGAGTAGGCCTGCTCAATGATCTTATTGAAAATACTATTCAGGGTATCGGCCAACTGTTGCGAATTGTTCGCGTAATAGGCGTGACCACCGACATCCGCTCCGCCGTGGACGGCCATCTGGTCAAGAACCTGAGTGGCTTCATTACCAACGCCAAGGACAAAGGTTTTGATGTCAAAATTGTAAGATTGGCCCGATATCTGTTTTGTAATGGTTCGCAGGGTGTCGAGCTTGCTGAGGACCGCTGGCATCACCTGACCCACGGTTTCGATGTTCCCGCTCTCATCGACGTCCGGTAACCCATCCGTGACGAAGACAATGAAATTCTTCTGACACCAGGCTGTAATGGGGCTACTGTAGCCTGATACTCCCTTGAAATAATTAATCGCTGTCTGAAAGGTCCCAGGAGTCGGAGTCAACCCGGCGTTGATCACGTAGGGACAGGTGTTCATATCCCCCTGGTTGCAGCTCATGTATCCTGCCTCGTCATTCTCCTTGGGATCGAGTTTATTCCGAAGATTGGTGTAAGTTGAGGTTGTATTGTTATCCTTATCGACTAAATCACCCACCGCCACCTGGAGGCTCCCTCCGCCGGGAGAGCTATTCGAAAACCAGGTCCTGCCTGCGTGATACCAGTTTAACCTCCTTCCAAAATCCGCGTAGCCTACAGCATAATCCGAATCAGTCGGCATAAATTGCCAAGTGGTATAATAGTTAGAATAACCGGTGTTGTCATCCGAGGTCCCGGTCTTTGTCCAGTAACAGTTGTAGGCATCCCAGGGACCTCCTTCGTTGGGATTATATCCCGGGGAATAGCAAAACATGTTCCCATCATTTCCACCGTCATAGAAAGGATAGGCACTTTTGAAATAAATGTAGTTCGAGGCATCTGTAGGATTGACAATTCTCTGTGTTTTGGGGAAGACCAGGTTGCTATACCGATTCCTTGGCTCGGATCCAACGTCATAGTTGGTGATGATCTCGTCCAGGTATTGTGCGTCAAAGGAAGGATTAGCCAATTGACAGGTCGTGTTGCACGTATGCTTGGCGCCCCCGAATCGGGTCTGTGCATATTGGACACATTCGGGTGGTGGATTCGGGCAATAGGATTTCGGATCGTAAGAGGCAAAATAGGGAGAGTTATGGATGTGAAAGGCCGAAACTCCAGAAACCTGGAAGCTCATCAAACCAAACCGCATCTTATATTTGAGCTGATCGATGACGCTTCTCAGGGCTTTCTTTCCCTGGACGGACTTGCTTTGCGTTGCAAAAGACCCTACCCCGTTGCCCATAAAATCCTCGTCCATGCTGTTTGAATTGTCGAAGATAATGAGTATGTTTGGCAATGCCCGCGTCGTGAAGAGTTGCGTATCATCCGCAAATAGCGGTTTCGCCAATAAGCATAAAAGAATGGAGAAAATGAGTCGATGGAGTTTCACGTTTCCCTCTCCTGACCGCCCGTTGTGATAAGCCTCTTACGGGCGTCGTCGGTTTCCGATTTGTATTCATTTGGGTGGCATATTCCTTTTCGGTTTTTTGACAATGACCTTGATGACTTCGACCCTCTTATTGCTCACGTGGCGGAGCGCCTCAATCGCAATCTCAGCTTGGGGTTTGATATCGTGGAGGCCTAACCGGTTTCCTTCTTCATCCACGATGAGGGTGTCAGCCGAGAGAGCAATTTTCTCACCATTGAGACCCAAGACTTTCTGATCCCCACTGATATTCTCCACGGGTCCCGAAAGAGAGACGCGTTCTACCTTCTCTGCGCGAAAACCCGGGAGGAAGATCAACAGAACGAACGCGGACATCATGGACAAAACAACACGTATCGTTTGAGATTTCATCGATTGTTCCTTCCGCCTCCTCAGTTGTTATATTGGGTTCCGGCCACATAGGGCCCTATCTTCACTTGAAGCTCCACTTCTTTTTTAGCCCCGAACGATTCTCCGGTGGCATTGATCTGATATCGCTTATATTCCCACATGGTCACATCATCCCCTCGATTGTTGATCGCCCCCTTGAACATGAGCTGCTGCGGTCCGGAATCCGGCGTTCTTCCACTTCGATAGGTTTCGTCATTATTAAGAGTGCCGTTATAAGCGTCTACGCTGGGTAAACGGTCAACACCCACCTCTGCTCCTGCGGCCGCTGCATAAAACGCTGCGCTGCCTAACCTTTCATTGCCGGCGATCTTCGTGTCAAAGACCGCCGATAAAATGGAACTCACCCCGATCAGCGTCAGAACGAGTAACATCACCAGAGCAATAACCATAACAAATCCTCTTTGGTTCCCGGTCCTACACCCTGTGGTCATACGCCCCCATTTTGCTGATCCAATACCATGTCCTTCAACTGGACAAAGGTGGTAATATTTCTTCTGCGGTACCCATCCCCTGCCTTGAGGTCGGTGTCAGGTCGAGCGGTTCTTGCGGTCAAAGAGACTCCGACCATCTTCGCATTGGCGGCAGGGGTTGGATTTCCCCCGGCATCATAATAGTCAAATTGAATGCTTTCGATATTGTCTGCCTCAGGCTGACTCCCATCCCCGGTATTCTCATCTCGGGCCAGGAATAATTCTCCGTTTTGAGCTACCACCTGATATGTGATCATTCTTACCGCAAAGACAGGGGTGCCGACTTCATGGCGATAAAGAAGTTGATCTTTCAGTGTAAGGGTGTTCGTATTAGAGTCAATCGAAGCGATTTCATGACATTCCAGGCCGTCGATTGACACGTATCTCTTTGCATTGACGTTAAAGAGAACATTTCCCAGGCCGTCCGTCAGGGTTGAAACGGTGATCTGACTGTCAGGACGGGCGGCAAGAAGAGTCAATCCTGCTGCCTGATTCCCAGCCTCTACAATGGTCAGGGCGCCCAAAACGGGCGTATCCGGGTTTATGATATTGTTGAGGGTGACGGTATGACCTGTTTGATCAGTGAATTGAAGAGGCAGAGTTCTTGCCACGCCGCCAAACCCGGCCATCCTGATTTCTCTCGTTATTCGATCAAAGGCAACCCTTGTATTTTGCTGCATTTCAAGGACACTATCTTCGACCGCATAGGTCTTCTGCTGGGAGACGAAGACTCGGTATATTCCTCCGACGACTAACGCGCAGATAACGAGCGCGATCATTAACTCGATGAGAGCCAAGCCGCTTTTTTCTCTTAATGTTGCCCGCATATCCAATTCCTGATCATTGCAGTCGGAGAGTCGAAAACGAAACACTCCGGTTCATGCCATCATTCCAGTTAACCGCATAGTCAATAGCTCTGAAGTTCCCATTAATTACGACGGTGTAGGAACGAGTGAACGTGATGCCACCTATCTTCGCAGGCTTATCATTGTGCTTCCCCGGTTGTAGTTCAGGGGAATTCATATCCACGGTGTTCAAAACTTCCACCCCGGCCTGTGCGGAATAGGTAGCCTGTGTGATAGAGTTGCTGAAAAAGTTTCCCCGGATCGCGGTAACCTGGAGGCCGGCAATTCCCAAGATTCCCACACCTAAAATGACGATACCGATGAGAACCTCAATAAGCGTGAACCCTTTTTCGTTCATGTCTCTTCTCTCCCCCCCACTCTGAGGGATGAAACGTTCGTTGTTCTAATGATAGAGGATGACCATAGCTGTCCAATGAGATTGGTAGTGATGCAATTTCTTTGCCAGATGCGCACATCTGATTCAACTACTTGATTTTTAATTGAAATTGTCTACAACACCGATTCCCATCCAGGCAGCGATCCCTTTTTTTGTCATCGGAGCAACTAAAACTTTCATAGTGATAAGCGATTAAAGCCCTGTTTCGCCCAAAGACACTGGCATAAAATGGTTTGCAGTCGGAGCCGAGAGAGCTATATTCCTTAGTCCTATAGAATTAGCAACAAATTCGGGATAAGCCTGGAGAAAGCCTGGACAAGCCTGGAGAAAGTTATTGACAACGGAAGTTAAAGGAAGTATAAGAAACACAGAATCATGAATGAATGGAGAAGGATTTTTTAACCAAACAGGATCAGTGCAATATAATCAACAACTTGGGTTTCTAAACGTGAAGAGAAAATATAAAAACATTCCAATGATTCTGGTTATCACGGCCTCTTTCCTTCTTCCAATGCTTGACGCTTACCTCGATTACTATATTTTAATGGAAGCCGATTTTCTCTCTGCCGATCCGAAGTTTGAGAATACCGATTTAGATTGTCTTTTGCTCTGCGAGAAACAACAAATCACAGCCATCAGCGGCTTTTCTTACGCATTTTGGGTTTCAAGCAATTCGATCAAGCATTGTTCCTGCTTCTATTACCAAATCATGTTCCCTCAAGTAAAAACCCTCGTTCTTCGTTGTTAAGAAGACCCTCGTCAAGAATGCCTTCGTTTAAGTAAGGCGACAAAAAAACCTACCTACAAGGACCCATTGTGGAAGAAAACCAGAAAAGGAAGGTGTCCTCTTTGGCGAATCCACAATGAGAGCCTTGACACTCAGATGAGGTCTAAAAATTTTCCTTTCGGGGATTCTTAAGCAAGAGGGGAGTGAATAACCTGTCGTTGGGCCAGTGGTAAGGAGTAGCAATTAGGGTAGCAATGTCTGTTGGTCTCATCGTGTGGATTGTGTACGTGATGAAGAAAGACAAAGGATAAGGCAGTACTTTGGATTCCAGAAGTCGGTTCCAGGAGCCATTATGCGAAACCAAGTTTTTGGTATATCCGATTTGGCCTAAAGAGAGTTGTTCTCAGATGATCAAACAAAAGGGAGATGAAGATGACACAAAGCAAGCAATCCGAGGATGTCCGCGTGGCAGAAAGCGATTCAAAGCGCAAGAGTAGGTTTTGGCATTGGGTGCGAGTCGTGGTCATGTTCTTGAGCGGGGGCTTTGTTTTTCCCCATGCGATGACCGAAGACGATGACGAGGACCTTACCGGGCGCGGCACTGAAAAAAAGGCCTAAGTCACGAATCACTAACCGTTTGGCGAACCAGCGAGCGTGACGTCAGAATCCCGGATGCGGAGCGTTGCATACGAAGAATAGTTCTGTTGCGACGGGGCCAGAATGTCTGTCTAATTGCGTCTGAACGCCCATGATATCCTGAAAGGTTCAACCCTATCGCTTACAAGAAAGTCCTGTGACCTTGAGCCCCAGACTGAAGGCACCGAGTTCGATTGTCCTGTATTCGACGACGAGCAAGAGGGCAATCAGGGCAACGATCACCAACATGATAAGCTTCAGTCTCCCACTTTTCACTTGCGTCCTTCATCCCTTCCCGTGCTTGATGTGGCGGGAAGGCATCTCAAAATTGCTCGTGGTTCAGCCTTGTCGGTCTGTCTGAATACCTCTTCAGCTACTGCACTGCAAATATTGGGCCATCCGGCGCAAAACCCAGAAGCTATTGATATTTAAAACAAACTATAGTCTGAACCTTCTTTCTCGTCCTCCACATTTGCACGAATTGTCAAGTCTTCTGTCATTTTTTTGTGACCTGACCCGGGAGAGAGCATCGGCTGAAGCTATATTGTAACCCGGCGACTTTTGAGTTAAAAATATACTGTTCGCCCATGGCCAACTGGCCTTCCAGAATTCGGACCGGCGTCTTGCAGGACACAAGGCCCTGCACCATCTGATAAAGGGCGCAGCATGCCCCATTCTGATCGGCCAGGACAAGCCCTGCCCTTACAATACGAAACGTCTGGAATTACCTTACTATCAGTTTTAATCTCTCTGAGCGCACGAATTGATTGATTGGAGTTAAGAAAGCCGTTGAGTACGAATAGGATAACGAAGCTCCTGAGAAACAGGAACTTTATCATGGTCTTTGCTCTGGTCCTGGGCCTCCTTTGGCCAAGGGCTGCCCGCTGGACGGAGGGATTCACCCTCCCTGCCCTGGCTCTTGTCATGACCCTTTCGACGATGAGCGTCTCTGGCAGTATATTTCGCACCCCCCGCGTGCTTATCGGACCCATCCTGGCGGGGATTGCCATGAATTATCTCTGCCTGGGAGGATTTCTTCTCGGGCTCACCGCGCTTTTCATTCGCGATGAAGCGATCTGGAGCGGATTTGTCCTCCTCGCTGCTGTTCCCCCTGCCGTAGCCGTTGTTCCCTTTACCCTTTTTCTGAATGGCAACAACACCTTTTCCCTGGTGGGAACACTCGGAGCCTATCTGGCAGCCCTGGTCATTACCCCTCTGATGGGAGTCGGACTTCTCGGGTCGAGCTATATCAACCCGATGAGGCTGGTAATGATCATGCTGGAACTCATTCTCCTGCCCCTGATCCTTTCCCGTATCCTGGTATGGATCCGGTTGGCGATCCGTCTGGAACCGATCAAAGGGGCTCTTACGAACTGGAGCTTCTTCATCCTTACGTACACAATCGTAGGGCTAAACCGCGAGATCTTTCTTCGCCAGCCCCTTTTCGTCTTGCCTGTGGCCCTGATCGCAGTCGCCAGTACCTTTCTCCTGGGATGGGGAATCGAGCGGGTGGGAAGGGCCTTTCATGTGGAGCCCAAGATACGAGTCAGCATCGTTCTCCTCGGAACTCTGAAAAATTACGGCCTTGCAGGTGGTCTTGCCCTGGCCCTCTTCAGCAAGACAACGGCTGTCCCTGCAACAGTTTCAACGGTTTTCTCCATCGTCTATATCATTTGGCTGGAGTATGAGAAACGTCGGGGCGACCGGAATTCATCAGAATGATCAGAATGCTCGAAAAATAAGAACAGGAGAACCGAATGACCGAGGCCATCTACAAGAAGCTGGCAAAACACTTATCTTCTCTCGGCATGGGCTACCCTGAAAAGGAAGAGCTTCTCGAAATTCTCAGGGCTAATTTCACTCCCCCGGAGGCCGAGGTGGCGTTGGCCATCCCCACGAAGGTGATCCCCTTTGAGCCTGCTCCAGTCACGGAGATTAAGGCCCATCTGGACCTTCCGGAAGAGCAACTGGAGCAGATCCTGTCGAATCTGGCCCACCGGGGCCTTCTCTTCTCAAAAAGGCTTGCCGATGGAAAAATGGGATATGCCCTCCACCAGTTCGGCTATGGGTTTCCACAGACCTTCTTCTGGGGGGGAGTGGACACGCCTGAAGCCAGAAAGACGGCTGACCTGATTGTCAGATATTCGCGGAGCGAACAACTCCACGAGGTCTACGGGAAAACAGAGACGAAGGCCTTCCGCTACGTTCCAGCCGCGTCCTCCTTCGAACCCGACGCCCATGCCGTATTTCCATTCGAGATGATGGAAGAGCTGATTCAAAAGGTTCAGGTGATCGCCCTCGTCCACTGTCCCTGCAGGGCAACGGCCCAGATGATCGGGAAGAAACGGTGCAATCACCCTCTCGAGAACTGCATTAAGTATGACGATCTCGCAGAATATCTGATCGCGAAGGGAATCGGAAAAGAGATCACAAAAAAAGAAGCCCTTGATGTCATCAGAAAGTCCGAGGAGGCGGGGCTGGTTCACCTCGTCGACAATGCCCGGGAAGGGATCAAGCATACCTGCAATTGCTGTGGCTGTTGTTGCTGGTCCGTAGGGACCATTCGGAGAAAGCGGATCCCCAGAGATGTCCTGATGGCCACTTACTTTCTCAGAGAGACGGACAGAGAGAGATGCACCGGTTGCGGGCAGTGCGTGGAGATCTGTCCTGTGAATGTGATCAAAATGGAAGGTGACTTCCCCGTGATCGACAGAGACTGGTGTATCGGGTGTGGCGTCTGTGCGGTCCCCTGCCCCACGTCGGCTGTAAGACTGGTGAGGAAATCCGAGGCCATTCCTCCCAGAGACTTCAAGGAATTACATCACCAAATCCTGAAAGAAAGAATTTAAACAGAGGCAGGGTGGATTAAGCCTGTCCTGAGCCGTTCGACCGTTTACCCTTCGACAGGCTCAGGGCGAACGGTCGAGGGGCGGAGCGAATCCACCTTCCAACTGGACACAGGACAATCACACCGGGCATCCTTTCTCGCGGAAGAGATGCCCGGCTTCAAAAGTACTGTATTCCCGGACGTAAAATACAGGAAACCCCCCCTTTAATCTGAAAGTCCTTTTTGATATCTTTATAAAATGGCTCAAATTGGACAAAGAACCTGGTTCAGTCTGAACAGAAAGAAATTCATTCTTTTGACTTGAATCAAGGATAAATTCCTTCCCGCCGGATAAACTGAGAAATAGAAAATTCAATTTCAAAGGAGGAAAGATCATGTTTTGTTACCAGTGCGAACAGACGGCAAGCGGCAAAGGATGTACGAAAATGGGGGTCTGCGGCAAGGAATCGGATGTGGCGACCCTTCAGGACCTTCTCATTTACGGGTTGAAGGGACTCTCCCTGTATGCCCTCGAAGGGCGTAAGGTTGGAATCAACGATCCCGAGACCAATCATTTCACCCTCGAAGCGGTCTTCTCGACCCTGACGAACGTCAATTTCGACCCTGAACGTTTTGTCCGGATGATCCGTCGGTGCGTGAGCCTGCGGGACGGGCTCAAGGCGAAGGTCGGGGCTGCCGGGGGCAAAGTCGATTTCCAGGAAAATGCTGCCAACTTTAAACCGGAGGGAACCCTGGAAGGGTTAGTCAAACAGGGCGAGGCCGTCGGGGTTCAGTCGGATCCGAGCATCAATCCGGATATCCTTTCCCTGATGCAAACTCTTATTTACGGTCTCAAGGGAGTCGCTGCGTATGCGGATCACGCGAGGATCCTCGGTCAGGAGGACGACAAGGTCTATACCTTCATCTATGAGGGGCTGGCTGCAACCTTGAAAAAGGACCTTGGTCTGAATGATTGGGTTGGACTTGTCCTCAAGTGTGGAGAGATCAACCTCAGGGCCATGGAACTTCTCGATGCTGGCAATACGGGGGCGTACGGTCATCCCATCCCCACGAAAGTTTCTCTCGGAGCCAGGAAAGGAAAGGCCATCCTCGTTTCCGGCCATGACCTTAAGGACCTGGAAGAGCTTCTGAAACAGACCGAGGGCAAAGGCATCAATGTTTACACCCATGGGGAAATGCTTCCTTGCCATGGTTATCCCGCCCTGAAGAAATATCCGCATTTCTACGGCCATTTTGGGACAGCGTGGCAGAATCAGGCCAAAGAGTTTGCCGACTTTCCCGGGGCCATCCTGATGACAACGAATTGCCTCCAGAAACCGAGGGATTCTTATAAGAACAATGTCTTTACCAGCGGGACCGTCGGTTGGCCGGGAGTCACCCACATCTCGGACGGGAACTTCAAGCCTCTGATCGATAGGGCCGTGGCCATGCCAGGCTTCCCTGAGGATGTGAGCGGAAAGTCCGTCATGGTCGGATTTGCTCGAAATACGGTGATGGGCGTGGCAGGAGCCGTCATCGAGGCCGTCAAGAGCAAGGCGATCCGCCACTTCTTCCTCGTAGGTGGATGTGACGGCGCTAAACCCGGAAGGAACTACTACACCGAATTTGTAGAGAAAGTTCCAAAGGACTGCGTTGTCCTCACCCTGGCCTGCGGGAAATTCCGGTTCTTCGACAAGGACCTCGGGGACATCGGGGGAATCCCGAGGCTTCTCGATGTCGGCCAGTGCAATGACGCGTATTCGGCTGTCCAGATCGCCGTCGCCCTTTCCAAGGCCTTCAACGTGGGCGTAAACGATCTTCCTCTTTCTTTGATTCTTTCATGGTACGAGCAAAAGGCCGTTGCGATCCTCCTCACCCTCCTTTACCTCGGCATCAAAAACATCCGCCTCGGCCCCTCGCTCCCGGCTTTTATTACACCCAATGTGCTTAAAGTCCTCGTGGACAATTTCAATATTCAGCCCATAACAACCCCTGAAGCCGATCTCAAGGCAATACTGCAATAGCCACCTGAACCTTTGCCGTTTTCCCCGAGGCAGTAGAGGCGTCCCGGCGGGACGCCTCTGCTGCCTCGAACCAATCCTGCTCTTGACATCCACAGTCTCCTTCAGCTAATTTGGAATGAAGATGGCTTTTTAAAATTCACCCTCGCGAGGGGGACATCATGAAACTGACATGCGGCCAGTGGTGTCATATTCAAGAAATTCTTGCGAACCTTAAATGCCCGAACTGCTTCAGTGCAAAGGTGAAGCTCTGTGAGGAAGAAGCGGATAAGAATGCCGAGTGCACCGAGTGCCAGTGCAGATTCGAATTCAATCCCGAGCTCAAGGGAAGATGGGAATAGCCGAAACAAATTAGGGTTCAGAGGTTCAAGGTTCAAGGTTGAAGGTCCAGGGGTTCGACCTTTGAACGGTGAACGGAGAACCTGAGATCGAAAAAGGAGACATGTGATGGCTTTTGGATATCGAGGTAAGATTCTCCGTGTTGATTTGACGAATCGAAAGATTGAGGTGGAAGAAAAGGATGATACTTTCTACCGGACCTATCTGGGAGGTCGGGGAATTGGCTACCACTACCTGCTCAAAGAAGTTCCCCCCGTATCGACCCTTATTCTCCGGAGAACCTTCTGATCCTGGCAACGGGTGTCATGACCGGCGCTCCCCTGGCCGCCTCCTGTCGATTTACCGCCGTGGGAAAATCGCCTCTCACGGGTGCAGCAGGTGAATCCGAGGCAGCAGGCTTCTTTGGCCCTGAACTGAAGATGGCAGGCTTCGACGCCATCGTCTTCCGGGGAAAGGCGGACAGCCCCGTCTACCTCTGGGTGACCGGCGGAAAGGCGGAGATCCGCGATGCCTCTCCCCTGGCCACCCAGGGAGCCCGCGAGGTCGAGGACGCCATCCGAAAGGAGATGGGGAGCAATAAGGTTCGAGTCGCCCAGACGGGGCTGGCAGGGATGAACCTTGTCCGTTTCGCCAACATCACCAACAACCTGGGCCATTTCAACGGAAGAAATGGATTTGGCGCTCTGATGGGCTCGAAAAACCTCAGGGCCGTAGCAGCCCTGGGAACGGAAAAGATCCCTTTCTCGGACCCTGAATTCCTGAAGCAGACGGCAATCGAATATGCCAGGACGTTTCAAGACAACCCGCAGGGAAAGCAGCTCTTCGTTTACGGAACGACCGCTTTTTGCGAGCTCCTTTCATTGGGCGGAGGGCTGCCGGTGAACAATTTTCGCAGAAGCAATCTTGAGGACTCGACCCCGGTGAGTGGCGATACGTACAACACGGTCCTTCTCAAGGAGCGCAGGGGATGCTACGTCTGCCCGATCCGCTGCAAACGGGGAATTGCCCTGGAAGATCCGAAGTACGGGGTCGACTCCCGGTACGGCGGTCCTGAGTATGAGACCATGGCTGCCCTTGGGACCAATCTCAATATCCTCGACCTCAAGGCAATTGCGAAGGCCAATGAGATCTGCAACCGATACTGTATGGACACGATCTCTGCCGGAATGGTCATTGCCTTTGCCTGTGAGTGCTTTGAGAAGGGAATGATTACGAAGGCCGATACGGGAGGCCTGGAGCTTCGCTTCGGGGATCCGGATCTCATGATCCAACTCCTGGAGATGATGGCCCGAAGGGAGGGGCTCGGGGACCTCCTTGCCGAAGGGATGACCCGGCTGGCGAACCGCTGGGGTGCTGCCGATGAGCCCTATCACTTTGCGGTGAAGGGGCAGGAAGTGCCCATGCATGACCCCCGGGTCAAGGTGGGAGTGGGGTTCGGCTATGCCATCAGCACGTACGGGGCCGATCATATGTACGCGCCTCATGATCCTTATTTCACGGACGAGAAGTTTCTGCCTTTCCAAACGGTGAAGGCCCTGGGGATTTATAAGACGATGCCTGCAACCGAGATCACGACGGAGAAGGTGAGGACCTATCCGATCCTTGATCATCTCTGGAAGATGCAGGATGCCCTGGGACTTTGCGTATTCGGATATGCTCCCCGGGGAGTGATGCCACTGGACCAGATGGTCCGCTGTCTGAACGCCATTACGGGCTGGAACGCGAGCCTGTTTGAACTGATGAAGGCTGCTGAACGGGCGACGATCATGGCGAGGGCCTTCAACAGCAGGGAGGGCTTTACGATAAAAGACGATCATCTTCCCCGGCGGCTCTTCGACCCCAAGCCCAACGGACCCAGTGCGGGCCAGAAGATCTTTGAGGAGAAGGATTTCAACAGGGCCATCGAGATGATGTATGACGTGATCGGATGCGATCCCAAGACAGGCCGCCCCCACCGGGGAAAGCTCCTCGAACTGGGCCTGGAATGGGTAGAAGAGCTGCTGAATAAGAACTCAATGCAAGATGCAAAATGAAAATTGCAAAGTGCAAAATTTGTTTCGATTTAGCGTTTTGAAAAGGAGCACGTTAATCTTCACTGCCAAGGCAAAATAGGACAATGTGGGGTGGAGGAACCGCTGAATAAGAACTCAATGCAAGATGCAAAATGAAAAATGTAAAATGCAAAATCAATTACAACATATGAATCTAAGGAGTCTCATATTGGATTGTCATAGACTTTAGAAAATCTCCCCTCGCCCCTCTTTGCCAAAGAGGGGTAATTTCTTCTTTGAAAAAGGTTGGTGGAAAGGGATTTTACAGATCAATGTCGTTTTGCAATTTGCATTTTTCATTTTGCAATTTGCATTTTGCATTGACCTTTCAGAATGATTGTTCTTGATGGTGAGATTGCTTCCCTCCACTCGCAACGACCTTATTAGAGGTTTTTGCCCTACCATCTCTTTGTCGTTTTGCAATTTGCATTTTGCATTGATCTTTTATAGGGCTGGCCTTCGTTTATGCCACTCCGTGGCCTGTTCGTAGGCATGGGCTGCCCTGAGCACACCTTCCTCATCGAAAGGTTTCCCGGCAAGCTGAAGTCCGACAGGTAAGCCCGCCTTCGTAAACCCGCACGGCACCGAGATCGCCGGAAAGCCGTTCAGATTGAACGGACGGGTGTACTGTGTCAATGCTGCAATGACTCCCACGCGGTTTTTCCCAATCTCGACCTCCGTGGTCCCGATCTTACAGGCGGGAACCGGAACAGAAGGACCGCAGAGAAGATCTACCTTATCAAATAAACCCAGGCTCTGCCTGTAAAACAGGGTCCGGGCTCTCTGGGCCTGGACATAATCTACTCCGGAGAGAAAGAAGCCGGACTCGAGACGAAGACGTACCATCGGCATCAGTTCGCTACCGCGTGTCTTTATCAGGTCCCTGTGATACGCCGTCGCCTCAGCCATCTGGATGATGCCAGCAATGGCCGCTGAATACTGGAACATGGGCCAGGAGATCTCTACAAGCGTGGCGCCGAGATCCCTTAGCACACCCTTTGCTTCTCGGACCAACTCTTCCACCTCAGGATCAAGAGGAGCTTCAAAAAATTCTTTCAGAATCCCCACCCGGACTCCTTTGATATCCCCTCTGAGGGCCTTTGTGTAGTCGGGTACGGTGAGTTTCGCCGATGCCGGGTCATTCGGATCATGCCCCGCCGCGGCATTCAGCACAAGGGCACAGTCTTCCACGGTCCGGGCCATGGGACCGGGATGATCCTGAGACCACGAAAGGACAGTGATACCGTAACGGCTGAGAAGCCCGTAAGTGGGTTTCAGGCCCACAATCCCACAGAGGGCCGAAGGAATGCGGACAGAGCCTCCCGTATCTGTTCCCATCGCAAGAGTGCACTGGCCAGAAACCACAGCAGAACCGGACCCACCGCTCGATCCTCCAGTGATCCGTTCAAGGTTCCAGGGATTGTGCATAGGACCGTAATCAGGATTTTCTCCTGTAGGGCCGTATGCAAGGGGATGGAGGTTGAGCTTTCCCATTAAGATCCCCCCCGCCTCCTTCAATCTCATGGCCATGGTGCTGTCATAACTGGGGATGAACTGATCGAAGATCTTCGTCCCCGACGTATTGCGTATGCCTTTTACGTAATAGAGGTCTTTCAATCCGAGGGGAATGCCATGAAGGGGACCCCGGTATTTACCAACCTGAATTTCCCTTTCTGCCTGTCGCGCAGCAGCCATAGCCTGGTCAGGCAGGGTGGTGATAAAAGAATTCAACATGGGCTCGAGGGCCTCGGTACGCTTAAGATGGCCCTCGACGACTTCGACTGGAGAGATCTCTTTCTTTTGAATGAGCCGGGACAGCTCTGCTGCGCTGCGAAAGCACAGATCATGAGAACCCATGGTCTTTACTCCTTCGATGGGATGAATGTCGCAAGAGGCTCCACATCGGTCAGGTCAAGCTGATCGATCATCCTGAGAGTCGGAAGAACCTTCTGGACAAAGGCATATAACTCTCCCATATGAGGATCTTCGATGTCGAGACCCGAGCTTCTCGCAATCGACAGGAACATTTCCTTGGTTAACGTGGCCGCCATTTAGTGCTCCTCTTCTCCCGGGTGATCTCATTAAGAAGCTATATTTTAACTGAGACTCCAGGCAATTCCAACCAGAACCTTTCCACGGTAGTACCCCATGCGCCGATGGGGCACCCTCGAACAATGAAAATGGTCGTCGTGGTCAGGGTTAGGGTTAGGAGGCCAGTTTGGGCTGAGGGCAAGGGTTACGGCTAATGATTTAGAACCCTTACCCTAACCCCAAGACGAAACCGGCATCCCTACCCTGACCTTAACCCATGATTTTTCACCTACCTTCACACTAAACCCTATTTCCTGACACCCATCACTGACAATGACACCCGTTCTTCAAGCTGATAGGGCCCCAAATTGCTTATTCAATGACAATTTACGTCTCCTCTTTTGGTCAGGCCAATAGATAGGGCAGAGACATCGCCGATAATTCTCTTAAAATTCAATAAGTTACTGGTATTTTTTCAACTTCAGGCAAATTGGCAAAGAAGTTGCTTTATGTTCGTATGACGACTTCCTGAATAGGATGCCGGAGAACATCTTCGAGAATCTACGGAGGGGGAACGATGACGTTCGAACAGTGGATGGAAGAGATGTCAAGGGTAACTTTGGCCCCAAGGGAAGAGGGGACTTCGATTGTTCTCAACAAGCTAAATGACCTCATTCCTGAGGACTTCGAGGAGGATGAGACTTCCAGGAATGCTTGATGATGTGGAGAAAGGGCAAGACGGAAAAAGGAAAAATTCTTCTCATCGATTATGAGCCGGATTTAGTTAGAGCCCTCCAGATCCGGCTCAAGAAAAATGGGTATGACGTCGTTTTGGCCTTTGACTGTATTCAGGGATTTATCATCGCACAAAAGGAGAAGCCAAATCTGATCATTCTCGATATCATGGTTCCAGGCGGGGGTGGGTTTGCCGCAGTGGAACGATTGAAGCTGTCCGCTGATACTCGGGATATTCCCATCATTTTTCTAACGGGAATTTCGGGCGGTGAAGATCGGGCTTACAGGGCAGGTGCCTCTTCTTACTTGATGAAGCCATATGATCCGAATGAGTTATTAGGTGTGATACGAAGGACGTTGAACTGAAGAATAGGGACACATCCCATTCTTCAGGAAGATGGGACGTGCCCCTGTCTTTTAGTATCGATACCGCCAGTAGCCTGGAACCCAACTATTTCGCCAGCCGTAAGGAGTCCACCTTCGCTCCCAGTGGCCGGGGACCCTATCCCGATAGGAGTAGTAATAGTCGTAGGATGGATAATAAGCAGGGGCCGGCGTGTAAACCACCGGAGGCGGCGCATAATAGACAGGCGGTCCCCAATAGCCAAAGCCGACACCAAAGTGAACATGGTGAGCTGAAGCCGGGCGAACAGCCAGAAAGACAACTGTCAGACCCAAAACAACGCCAAGGATCAATATCTTTTTCATCTCCCGTTACCTCCTTTTCCGTTCTTCTTTTCTTGCCCTTTCGACTATTTAGACGGGGCAACCGATGAAATTATTCAAAGGAAGTACTTCAGGGGCTGGGTGAGGCCCCATCGATAATTGTCAATCCCGCCAGCCGGTCGGCGAGGACGCCGACCCTACGGAAAAAATTGCTGCCCCGAAGGGACCACCTCTTCCGGGTTATCCCTCTCTGAGTACCCCGGCAACCTGATCCCGATAAGGCTTGCTGTCATCGTCTGAAGGGATGACCTCAATGTCGGCAGGAGATGAAGCTCCAAGGCCGAGTTCAACCGCTCTTGCGATCTGCTCTTGCTTGAACACCTTCGTCTTCATGATACGATCATTACTGCCCAGAATCTTCAGGATGGCCACTCCCACGGCATCGATGGTTACCCGGTCCGTGGAAGCGAGAAAGACATTTCCCTTGGCCCGTTTGCCGGTGGCAGGACCGCCGTCAACGAAGGCGTCAATGCCATCGAGAATCACGAGGGCGGGCTTAAAAGGCTCGTTAATTTCAGCGATCATTTTCCGCTGGTGGGGTGACCCGTGAAGCTGTCCCATATAGTCATATCCATGACGAGACGTCGGAACAACACCGACATGAAGCTTCAGCGACATGGTGAAGATCCCTCCGAACTGATGGGTCTTCAAACAGCACGTGGAAACCAGGCATTCCGCATCGACAATGGGCCTGGCAATCCGGAAGCCATTCGGCCAATGGCTCTCCTTGGGCCTGAATAAGACCCAATCCTTCCCATCCAGAAGGTCGAAATCGATGACCTTCACACCCAATTTCTCCAATATGGGTAAGATCCCTTTCTGTTCCATGACCTCTTGGGTAACCGGAAAACTCCGCTCTCCGAGGCTGATCGATTTTGCGCCCATCGCCCAGATCTCTTCCACCAGGGCAGCGAGGGTATCGTTATGCGTTGAACCTGGGGTTAGATCGGCCGTATTGAAATTCGGTTTGATCAGGACATTTATCCCCTTCACCGGGTTGATGCCCAAACCTTTCAGGACCCCTTTCACTCCTTCTTTGCGGTTATCCGTTTTTAACAATGCCACACGGCTCAGAGCACTTCCCATTGCTATCCCTCCGTTTAGTTTTGAGGTGAACATAACCCCGCAAGCCCCGCTATATCTCAGGAAATCCCTCCTGTTCCATTCCTTCATTACGCTTACCTCGATTTTATCCATGCATCTCCATCTTATAGATTACTCAATTTGGATGGCTTAATCAAGCCACCGCACCTCTCCGCCACTGAATTTCCTTGTCGATCAGAGGAAGCATGGTTATAATATGATTGAAAGATGGTAACTGAATTTTAGGCTAACCATCTCAATCATCGGCAGGTATCGTGAAAAGGCGCCGGTGAGGTTAGGAGGTGTTTCAAATGGAAAAAAGACTGAGTTGTCGGGACGTAGGTGCCGATTGTGATTTCTTTGCTTGTGCAAAAACCGAGGAGGAACTTTTCGCAAAAGTAAAGGAACACGCAAAAACCGATCACAACATGAGTGAAATCCCGAAAGATCTCTATGACCGGGCGCGTTCGGCTATTCGAGAAGTTCAGCATTGCTAACCGGGGTTTGAAGGCGGTTTGGTCTGTAGGGAACGGTTTGAAACCGTTCCCTACAGGGTGATGGCAAGAGATCTGAAGCCCGTTGACTTTACCTGTTAACAAAACTGGTATCCTAACCCTCACCTTAACTCATGATTTTTTGTTTTCTACGTAATACAGGTTTCCTATGATCGAAGTGATTCAGTTTCTTGTGAGGCACGGATACACAGTCCTTTTCGTCTGGGTTATGGTAGAACAGCTCGGCCTGCCAATCCCAACCGCTCCGCTGCTGCTCGCCGCAGGGGCACTGGGCGGTGAAGGGCAATTGAGTACTCCAATTGCTTTTTTCGTGGCCGTCGTTGGTGCAATGGCGAGCGATACGTTCTGGTACCACTTTGGCCGCCGCCGCGGCAGTCCCATGATCAACCTCCTCTGCCGCATCTCTCTCGATCCGGATTCCTGCGTTCGCCACACAAAGGATGTCTTTGCCCGATACGGAGCCCGTTCCCTTCTTGTTGCCAAATTCATTCCTGGATTAAATACGGCAGCAGCCCCCCTGGCAGGGGTTCTGCTAATGCCCCGGTTCCGCTTTCTCCTCTATGATGGATTGGGGGCCTCTTTCTGGGCAGGAACGTTTGTGGGCCTCGGCTATCTCTGCCACAACCAGATCGAAGACGTTGCAAACTATGTCGCGCAGTTCGGGAAATCGGTGGGTGTCGTTGCCATCGCGGGCTTTGCAGCATATATCGCATGGAAATATTTCAAACGGCGTCGATTTCTTCGCCAGCTCTTCACCGCACGCATTACCCCGGAAGAGCTCAAGGAGAAACTCGATGCCGGTGAGGACCCCGTCATTCTGGACGTCCGCCATGCCCTCGAATTCAAGGTCGATCCCCATATCATCCCAGGGGCATTCCGCTTATCCATAGAGGACCTTGAGAGGGAACTCCATAGAATTCCCCAGGATCGCGACGTCATCCTTTACTGAAACTGACCCAATGAGGCTTCAAGCGCCCGGGTGGCGCTGATACTCCAGAGGCATGGAATCACAAGGGTCCATCCCCTTTCCGGGGGCCTCCACGGCTGGATCGAGCGAGCATTTCCTGTCGAGTCTCTGATTCCTATGCCTTTCCCCCCATCCTTCCCTGACGCGTAACATTCGAAAAGCACGGATCTCCGTTAACCCTATCTGATCTCCACCCATCCAAAGGGGGTCCCTCTCAAATCCGTTCACATGATTTGTGCGGGGAAGCCTTCGGAGAAACGTCTTCACTCGATTTCTGTATATTGGGCCGGAATGGGCCTGACAGGCCGCTTCGTGATCCGGTAAGCCCGGGCCAGCAGAGAAATGGGGGAAACGGCTTTTCGACGGGTCCCCTGGAGAATCTGGAGCCTGCATGCTCCGCAACTCGTTGCGATCTCGTCGACTGCGGAGGCCTTGATCTCCTGAAACAAGCGCTCTCCGATCGTCATGGAGAGATCGAAATTCTCACGCTTCATTCCAAAGGTCCCGACAAGGCCGCAGCATCCGTCTGAATACTCCTTGACCTCCACGCCCGGGATCAATCGAAGCAAATCCCCCGGTTCCTTAACGAGGCCCATCGCCCGGAGATGGCATGGATGATGGTAGCCCACGGTCGCCTTGATCTCTCCCAGGTTCAGGTTGAGCTCTTTCCTGCCGTGAAGCATCATCAGGAATTGATGAATGTCAAGGCATCGCTCCGCAACGAATCGGGACTTCTCGGAGTTTAAGATCCTCGGGTATTCCATCTTCACCGCAAGAGCACAACTGGGCTCGCTGAAGACGATGTCGAGCCCCTGTTCCGCTAAGAGGGCCATTTGGTCGACGTTTCTTTGGACATCTGCTATCACGCTGCTGATGGCACCCGAATTGATCTTTGCGATCCCGCAACATTGAAATTCCGGGAGAAGAACGTCAAATCCGTTTTGCTCCAGCACCTCCACCGTCGCAAGTCCGTCCTGCTCTGGCTCGTTGAAGTTCGAGTAACAGCCGAGAAAGCAGGCGATCTTCCTTCCCCTGTGGGAGAGGGGACGATCCTTCATCAACTCTGGAAGGGTCTGCCTCGTGAAAGAGGGAAGGAAACGCCGGCTATCCAGGCCAACCGCCTTTTCCAAGAATTTCCTGACGGGGGAAAAGGAGCTGGCTGCATTGATCACAGGCGCCAGGGCATTTGCGGTTCGGCAAAGGAACCGGGTGTTCACAAAAAAGCGATTTCGGATGGACTCTCCGTGCCGCTTGACGTAGTGTGCCCGGCTGCTCAGGGCAACCCAGGGGATGTCCACTCCGGAAGGGCATTCGGTGAGACATCTCTTGCAATTGACACAGGAATCCATCACCTTCTTGAATTCCGGGGAATCGAGTATTTCCGGACGGAGAGAACCGGAAAAGAGCTCTCTGAGAAGGGTTGCCTTTGCCCTTCCCATGGCGCGCTCCTCCCGGAGGGTCCGGGCAATGGGACAATAGGATCGGCATTTTCCGCATCCCGAGCAGTCTTCAAGCTGTCTTCGAACCGATTCCTCGCCAAGCATGCTCCCCGCCAGCATCACGGAATCGAAAGCGTTGTACCTCTTGAGGTCCCTCGTGAGAGAGATCTTTTCTTCTCCCACGATACATCCGGGATTCAGAAGTTTCTTCGAATCGAAGAGGTTCTTGAGTTCCACCATCGCCGGGAAAAGGGTTGGATACTGCCTCTTCACATAGTCGGTCCTGAGACGGCCGTCCCCATGCTCGCCGCTGATGGTTCCCTTCAAATTAAGAATGAGATCATAAAAAGCCTCCGTAACAGAGACCATTTTTTTCAGATCCTCTTCCCGCCTGAGATCCAGGAAGACCATGATGTGGAGATTCCCATCGCCCGCATGTCCGTAGATGCTGGCCTCGACGTCCTCCCTCTTGAAGATCCCTCTCAGACCTCTCAGGTATTCCGAAAGCCTGCTCGGATGAACCGCACCATCTTCAATAAAGGCCAGAGGCTTTCTCGGTCCCTTCATCCTGTTGAGAATCGGGCCCGAAATGCTTCTCACCTTCTCAAACATGGCCATATCGCGGTCATCTCTCGCAATCTTCAGGTCGAAGGCCAACCTTTCCTCGCGAAGAAGTTTCTCCCCCAATTGATTAAACTTCTGACGGATCTCAGATTCATCTACTCCCTCGAATTCAACGAAGAGAAGGGCCTCGATTCCTTCAGGAAGATAGGACCCCATTTCACTCTTCTGCTTTCGCACGAGATCGATGATCTGCCGTTCAAGAATCTCAACCATGGTTGGAGAAAGCTCAAGGATCTTCTCTGTCGCCGGCCCCACGCGATCCAGGTCGTCAAAATAGATGAGACCGGACAGCGTTCTCCCCGGCAGGGGCATGAGCCCGAGTTTCGCCTCCGTGAAGATCCCGAGAGTTCCCTCAGACCCGACAAAAAGAGGGGTCAGATCGAGAAATCTGCTGTTTTTCAGGCCCCAGAGGTCATACCCGGAAGAATTCTTAACGGTAAAGGGTCTCTCGCTCTTAAGGGGTTTACTGTAACGCTTGAGAAGATCCGGTATCGTCCTGTAGATCTCTCCTTCCAGGGTCTTCGCGGCTTTCAGTTCTTTGATCTCTTTTCCTCTCAGGGATACAGGTCCGGTTGGAATCACCTCGCCATTGGAAAGAACAACCTCCAGGGAAAGAACGTGATCCCGCATGGCCCCGTATCTTACGGCGTGGGGGCCACTCGAATTATTGGCAATCATCCCTCCGATCGTGCAGTAGTCCCTGGTCGATGGATCGATTGGGAAGAAAAGCTGGTGGGGCCCCAGAAATTTATTCAGAGAGGCCAGGATGAGGCCCGGCTGGACCCAGACCCATTTCTCGTTGGGGTCGAACTCCTGGATTTCGTTCATGTGACGGGAAAAATCGAGAAGGATCCCCTCTCCCAGTTCGTTCCCTGTCCGGCTGGTCCCTCCGCCTCTCGCGATCAGAGGAATTCCTCTCTGCCCGGCATACTTCACGACTTTGATGACATCCATCTTATCTTTGGGCTGGACAATGCCGAGGGGCTTGACGCGGTAGATCGAAGCCGCAGAACTGTAGATGACCCGGCTGATCTCGTCGCAGAGAACCTCCCCTGCGATCAACCTCTGCAGGTCTTTAAGGATGGCGTCGTTTTCATTCTGCGATTTGAATGCCATCTGCCCTTTTGCTCTCACGCGCCATGGAGCGAGGTCACCTCGCCCTCACTTCGGTTCGGCGGTAAAAAAACCTTTTATCTCTGCGTTCTTTGCGTCTCTGCGGTAAATTGTCATTTAAGCTCTTCGATCACTGCGTCGGACTGAATGTCGATACATCCGATGACACTCTGAGCTGCGGGGCACCGCGTGATGTAGGAGGAGAGGGCCTCCCTGGCGTCCTTTGTTTTTCCCCGCTCCAAGTCGAGGTGATACTTGACCCGTATGCGCGTGATTTTCAGGACGCTGTTGACGTTCTCAATATCTCCCTCCGCGTCAGCCCAGTAGCGCTCTTTGGGTGTGGGAATGTCTTTCTCGGCCAGAACTCTGGCCAATGTCCCCATCATTCAGGCGGCGACGGCGCTCACCATGTGGTCCAGTGTGGCAGGGTGTTCTTCCTTCGGTTCGACCTTGTAGAACTTCTTGATTCCACCGTGGACACCGTAGTAGACCTCTCCCGAAAACCCCTCGATCAGGGCCTTTCTCGTGGGCCCCTCTTCCCGAACGATCCTGCTTCGCGACGTATGGACGATTTCTCCCATATTCCCTCCTTGAGCGAGAATTTCCAACAGAGTGAAACTGCCCTATTATACCCTGAAGAAACGAAATTTCAATGGGAATTCAAATGTGTGCTGGATTCGATGGGAGCGAGCGACCGAAAGGAGCGCGGCAATCTCTTTCTTTTCAATGCTTTTTGAGATTGCTTCGGTCGTATCACTCCCTCGCAATGACATTAAGACAGAGTCTCCTTCGGCGAGAGGGACAGGGTGAGTCATACCAGCTTCAGGAGCTTCTTCCCGGTTTTCCCGAAGATCTTCTCCTTGTCTTCGCGGGGAATATCAAGCTCCTCAATGGCCGTGATCGCCCTGGAGCCATGTCCGATGACATGAGGATAGTCGCTTCCCATAACCATATGGTCTGCTCCCACGGTCTGATACACGCACATCAGGGACGGCCGATGGAATGAGACGGTGTCGTAATAGAGCCGTTTCAGGTATTCACTGGGGAGCTTCGGAATGTTCTGCTTGAAGTCCGGAAAGACCTTGTATCCATCGTCAATTCGTTCCAGAAGAAACGGAATCGTTCCTCCCAGATGGGGAAGGATAAGGGTAAGTTTCGGAAATCTTTCGAAGACTCCGTAATAGGCCATTTTAGCAACGGTAAAGGTCGTATCCATCAGAAAAGCGATCACGGCAATCGGAATCTCAGTCAATGTCTCCGGATGAACCGGGACCATCGGATGGAGCAAAACGGGAAGGTCCAAGCGCTCGACCTCTTCGTAGAAAGGCCAGAATTCCTTGAGGTGAAGGTGTTTTCCATCGATGTTCGTTCCAAGGACAATGCCTTTCATTCCAAGATCGTTCACACCTCGATGGAGTTCCGCAATGGCATCGTCCGGATTTCCGAGGGGGACACTGGCAAAAGCCATAAACCTCTTGGGATATTTCTGGCAAATTCCGGCAAAATAATCGTTGACCAGCTTGGCAAGATAGAGATTCCTTTTTTTCGTGGAAAAGTAGACGTTTGGCGTAGACAGGGTGAGGACTTGAATGTCGACCCCGATCCGGTCCATGTCTTCAATCCTTTTCGCAGGATCTTCCATCTGGGGTGTAATCCCGAGAAAACGGGCCCCCTTCTCCCTGACGATTTTTAGCCCTTCAGCGTCATGCGTGAATTCGTAACGACGTCCCCATTCCTCAAGCTTTTTCAGATATTCCGTAGGATAGAAATGATTGTGAAAATCGATCTTCATAAGAAATCGCCTTCCCCAGGAATTTGTGGGGTTATAACCCAGTGTCTCTGTAAAATCAACGAATCCCTCATGGGTGCCTTGCTTCCACAACTGAAGAAAGCCTTCTATGCCAGGATGGGAAAACCACGCGAGGCAAATAAAATGGAGTTCTCATCCAATATGCCTGATATTTCCTGAATTCCATGTGCCGATAAATGGGCTCCGCTATTCAAATGGCGAACAGCACAAGGTTAGAGTTGATGAGGTTCCTGTGCTTGACAATCTTTCTGGAATGCTTTAATGCTTTACCGTTTGAAAGCCTCCATAAGAGATCCTGGATGATTACCGTGAGCTGTTTAAGAAAATCCACGTAAGAGGCGATGCGCTATGAGACAGAAAGGATGGATTTGGAAGACAATCCTGTCGTCTGGACTGATTCTCATTTTAATGCCGGGCCTTTTGCTTGCCCAACAGTATCCCACAAAGCCGATCAACGTAACGGTCACCTTCGCAGCGGGTGGCACCCTGGATGCAATCACGCGGGTCCTCGCAGTCAAGGCCGAGAAATCCCTCGGACAGCCCTTTGTTATTTCGAATGTCGGCGGAGGGGCGGGGTTAGTTGCTCTCGGCATTGTTGCGAAGAAGAGACCCGACGGCTATGACATTACCAGTTGTACCAGCACGGGCCTTGTCAGAATCCCCCAATTACGGACCGTTCCGTACTCTCATGAAGACTTCATCCCGATTATGCACTTTGCAGCCGTCCAATCCGGCCTGGTGGTAAAAGCCGATTCTCCTTGTAGGAGCCTGAAGGACCTGGTGGAGTTTGCGAGGAAGAACCCTGGAAAGGTAACCTACTCCACCTCAGGAGTCGGTACCCCCATGCATCTGGCCATGGAATACATTGCTAAGAAAGAAGGCATTCATTGGACCCATGTCCCGTACACAGGTGGTGCACCCGCTCTTTCGGCGGTGTTGCGTGGTCATGTTACAGCCATGTCAGACAGTACCGAATGGCTTCCCGACGTCAAAAAAGGGTCGCTCCGTCTCCTGGTCACCCACGGGGAAAAACGCATGAAGAGTTTTCCAGATGTCCTTACGCTGAGGGACTTGGGATATGACTTCATCAACGAGACCGTCTTCGTGATGGCTGCGCCCAAAGGAACGCCTTCAGCCATCGTAAAGAAGCTCGATGAATCCTTCCACAAAGCAATAGAGGATCCGGAATTCGTCGAGACGGTGGAGGGCATGGAATTCGAGGTGACCTACCGCGGTCCTAAAGAGATTAGTAAATATCTCGATGACGCCTATAGGCGCCTGGCGGATCTGATGAAAGAGCTTAGAATGCCCAAGGAAAAGTAATGAAAGAGAAGATCCTCGATCAAGGAGGCTGCCTTTTCTGGCTGCTTCTCTTTATAATTCATTCAAGGGCTGGCAAGGATGGAGATTGACGTCATCTATCGCAATTCCGCGGAGACGAAGAAGTACTTGGAAGAGGCCTATGCACGCCGTGGCAAGATGATCACGGAACTTAAAATCCCCAAAGAACCTGAAAAGAAATGAGGTGAAATATGACTTCTCAGAAGAAAGCCCTGGTCCTTTTTTTTAGTGAAAGTGGCGGCACCGAACGGATGGCAAACATCATTGCCGAAGCGATCCGGAAAAGCCCCATCGAGGTGAAGTTGGAAAGGGTCGACAGAGTCGAGCTCCCTGCTCTTCCAGGCTATGATGCCCTCATCTTGGGCTCTCCCACCTATTTTAGTAATGTGGCCTGGCCGGTCAAGAAGCTGATCGACGAATCGATCGTCCTTTACAGAAGGAGGCAATTGAAAGGCAAAGTTGCCGGCATTTTCACCTCTTCTGGAACGGAGAGAGACGCTCGGGACTGCTTGAGAATGCTTCAGATCGCCCTGGGGTTTCATCACGGGATGAACGTCGTCGAAGGCATCGTCCGGGCTGCGAGCGAGACAGAGGCTGAAACCAGGGTGAAATGCGAGGAATACGGCAGGAAGCTTGCCGAAGCCATGCTGAAAGGATAGGGATGAACTGAAGAAGACAAATGAAGCACCAATCTCCAAGTACCAATCCCGCGAAGCGCGGGACCAAATAAACCGACAGGAATGAATTATTGTGCAACCTTTTGCCTCCGGGGCAGGCTGAAATAGAAGGTCGCTCCCCGATCCACCTCTCCCTCGGCCCATACCCTTCCACCGTGTCGCTCGATGATGCGTTGCACCGTGGCGAGTCCAACTCCGGTCCCTTCAAACTCCTCGGGCGCATGCAAGCGTTTAAACACGCAGAATAGTTGGTCATGGAATTTCATATCAAATCCCACCCCATTGTCTTTCACATAATAAGCATTTTCATTGTCCTGAACGAGACACCCCACGATGATGACCCCCGTTTCCCTGGGTCCGGTGAATTTCATCGCGTTGGAGAGGAGATTTACAAAGACCTGGCGAATCATCGCCGGATCCCCGTGGGCCAGGGGAAGGGAATTCACGTTCAGTTCCAGTTTTCGTTCCGAGGCGCTGGCTTCCAGCTCTTCGAAAACGGCTTTCGTAAGCTCTTCCATGTCGATGTCCCTGACCGAGATCTCCTGACGTCCCATACGAGAAAAGGCAAGGAGGTCATCAATCAGTTGCCCCATGCTCCGTGTTTTCGTTCTGATCATGTTCAGGTAACTCTGTCCCCTGGGGTCGAGGCAGCTCGAGTATTTTTCGGATAGGAGGCGTGAAAACCCCTGAATGACAAGAAGAGGGTTGCGGAGATCATGGGAAACGGAGCAGTTGAAGGCCTCGAGCTCCTTGTTGGCAGCTTCAAGCTCTATCGCCCTTTGGCGCACAGCCTCTTCGAGGGCCCGTTTTCCCCGCAGTTGCTTCGCCTCTTCCTCGGCCCTCACTTTCAGCCTGTAATCCCTGCAGGTCAGCGTTATCCCGCCCAGGATTGCAGCGACGACAATCCCCAGAAGCCACAACGTATCGCGAGAACTCCTGGATGCAAAAGCGGTGATCTGCCTGTACGGAGCATCCACAACGACAATCCAGGAAAGGCCCTCGAATTCCATCGGGGTGAACGCGGCAAGCCTCCTCGGCTGGGCCCGTAATTGATATTCTGACGTTCCCCGTTTTTCCTCGAGCATTTTCTCCACGTAGTCAAAAGAGAGGTGACACGAATTGCACGTTTCATCTCTATCGTGAATGTCCCTGAGTGCCATCTCCGGATGTTCCGATTGAAAAAGGAGTCTTCCATTTCCTTCTATCAGCCACACCTGATGGAGTTTCATCTTCGGGCTGATCAGCCTGATGTGCTCTGAAAGCAGCTCCTCCAGATCCACGGTGAGGGAGAGAAAGCCGGAGAATAGACCCGTACGATCTCGTCCGATCGCACCCCCTGCTCCCCGGTAGAGAGGGGTGACAACGAGCAATCGAAAATGGGAGGGTGCGTGGACGATCGGGGTGATCAGGATCTTCCCTTTGTTTTCTTTCCTTCTTGCCCACTCGAAGAATTCAGATGCTTTGAAGGATGAACCCATTTCACCCGGCGGGGTGGAATAGATTATTTTCCCTTTGGCATCCCCGACAGAGATTATCCTACCATGTATCGGCTTCACATATTCAATTTGGGCGCGAATATCGGCTGCCATCCTTTCCTTATCGAGATGCTGAAGAGAGGGAATGGCGGCAAGCATCTGAATGTAGAGAGAATAAGCGCGGAGATGAGATTCGATTTCTCTTGCAATTTGCTTCGCTGTATCGAGCTGATGTTCATTGAACTGGGCAAGGATCTCCTTCTTGCTTTGTTGATGAAGGTGCACCGCAAGGGACACAACCATCACCAGGACCACCCCCGCCAGCACGATGATGAGCAGATTCCGATTCACCCGAGCCCCCGTCGATTATTCTGAAGCTTGACCCTTGAAGCACCTTCCCACCTCTTTTCAGCTTACGCCAACCAGATTAAATGAAGATTAAAAACGGATTAAAACTTTCTCATCTGGCAGGGGCGTTGTGAACGTCCGGGTTTTGAGGAATAATATCTGTGTGGAGGCAATGGTCTCAAAGCAGACATTTATCGATTTCGTCCTGGAAGACCTGCGACATCGCAATCAGTATCTTCTCGGCATAAAGGTGCACGCCCGGCTTACGGAATCGCATCACACCTCAAAGGGGGAAATGGAGTGGTTTTACAGGAAGGATCACGGGAGAATCGTCGAGTTAGATCGTAGCGAATACGATCGCCTTGCCGATAAAACACCGAACCGGGAACCGGAAGACACCTCCATCCTCTATTCATTCGCATACAGGAACCGAACAACTCTCGATCTGATCATCGGCGAGAAATGGGGACGACGTTCCCAGGGTGTAAGATTGGGCGTCAAAATTGTGAGGGAGCATCTGAAAACCCTCGAGACCAGTATCCATCTCCTATGGCACAGGGTTGAGTAGGACGCCCGAGCGAATGACGCGATTCATTTGCTGTCATTTGTTCAATCCGGCTTTCGTGAATAAACCAGCCGCGGCAGCGCCGTAAAAAGAATCCCCCATTCAATCCTTTCTTCAGGCACATTCAATGTCCTTGCCACCATTTGTGCATAGGCCCTGAGTTGAGAACGGTAATGGTTCAACTGGACGCTGACCCAGGAATCCACATCGTCTCCCGGCTTCCCCCCCTTATAGTCGAGAATGACCCAATCCCTTTCTCTCTTCAGGAGAAGATCAAAGCGGCCCACACGAAGAATCTTTTCCCCGTCAAAATCCTCAAGAGCCCATTCATAGTAGATCTCAATAGCACTCTGCCGGAGGGCCTTGAACTCGTCGAGATCCCAGGCTCTCGTAGCCTCATTCAAGACATGGGGAGCCATCTCCTTCGCTTCGTCCAAGGGAGTTCCTTCTGCCGAAAGGGCAAGGGCCACTGCCTCAAGGCCCGGAAGAGGCCCTCTCCGGCAGAGGGTCTCCAGAAGGCGGTGGATCACCAGGCCTCTGGCCCGGGAATCATCGTCCTCTTCCTCGGAGCCCGGGGGAGCGGCCTGCAGCGTTTCGTCCTCGATCTTAGAAGGGCTCACAATGCGGTAGGGCAGCGGCTCCGCCTGGAAGGGAGGCGGAATGATGGTGAGTGCCGACTTTCCCGCTTCGATCTCGAAATCTCCAGGGGGTTCGGGATTCTCAAGAAGCGTAAAATGGAGGACCGGCTGGGCACCCTTTGACAGGACATCGAGAAGCACGGAGAGAGGAGTCTTAAAGGAAGAGCGCTCATCGGCATTTTTCGGGAGTTTGCCCACGCCCGTAAGGGTCAGGCTTTCTCTCGCCCTTGTCGCAACAACGTAAAATAGTCTTCGGGCCTCGGCGAGGGTTCTTTGCCTGTCAAGGTCTTTCAGGAGATAGTAGGCAAGGTTATCTTTTCCTGTTCGACGATCTGCTTGAGCAGCAACGAGGAAATGTTTCTCGTCGCCAGGAAGGCGGCCCATCCTGTAGGCAGGCTCTTCTCCCCGGGCCCCGCTCAACGAGTTATAGCTCAGATTGACCGCGAACACATGGTCAAATTCCAATCCTTTCGCCTTGTGGATGGTCATCATGTGGACTTTTGAAAAAGCCCCTCTCGGATCCGGGGGCGTATAGGCGGCATCAAGAAGCCGTACCAGTTTCAGGAGGGCCTCCTCACCTGGCAACCCGGAGCAGGAAGAGAGTAAATCGAAAAAAGTCTTCACATTTGAGACACCGGCTGCTCCGTAACGGGTTGCTGTCAAGCTGGGACCATCCAGGTCTTCCCAGAGCCTTGCCAGTGTGGAAGCGTAAGGTTCCCTGCCGAACATTTTCTCAGATTCCGACACGGCTTCGCAGAATCGAGCAAGGCCCGGGCATCGATCCCTCCCTGCGAGAATTCTCCTCGACCACACCCCTTCCATTGAGGCAAGGTCGAGAAGGACCTGGTTGGGAACGTGGAACCATGGTGCTCTCAATGCTCCAGCCCATGCCACATCATCATAAGGCCTGACCAAAGCGATGAAGAGGTTCAAGAGATGGCGGACCTCCGGTCTCCCGGCCAAAAGCTCTCCTTCCGTGAGGCAGAGCGCAACTCCGGCCTCAGTCAAAGCCTTCACGAAAGTACTCAGATGGGTGCGCACCGGGACCAATACGGCGATCGTCTCATCCGGCCTTTTCGCGTGGAGTCTTGCGACCGAGGCTGCTGTCCACCGGGCTTCCCGCTCAAGCGGGGCAGAGCCATTCTCTTCCGGACCCTCTTGATCAAAGAAGATAGCTGCAATCGCTGATGCCTTATGATCCGGCCTCTCCCTGACGTGAAGAGAAGGCGCAAATTCCACTTCGTCATATTCCCTCTTGGGCAAAGCCATGACTTTTTCAAACAGGCTGTTCGCAAACTCGATGAGATGGGGTCTCGATCTGAAGTTTGCTCGGAGGAGGAGAGGCCTCAGAGGAAAGGGTTCTTCTCCTTTCCTGTTCAGGCCCCTCTCTTTCAACTCATAGAACAGGCTCACTTCTGCGCGGCGGAAGCGGTAAATCGACTGTTTGGGGTCTCCTACCATAAATACGGTCCTGCCATCCCCGGGCTCCCATCCCTCTATTAACTTGCCAAGGATTTCTGTCTGTACATCGTTCAGGTCCTGGGCCTCATCGACCAGGATGTGCCTTAAGTGCTCATGATAAAAAAGGAGGCTTTCACTCGGATGCTCAGGTTTTGAGAGCGCCCTCATCGCTGCCATTTCGAGCTCCAGGTAATCGAGCCCCCGGGCCTGGATGAGATTCCTGAGTCGTTTCCATGCCCCACTGACCAGGATGAGGATGTCCTTCAATGCAGCTAACCCCACGTTATCCTCTGCAGGGTCAGGCCAGCCGCTGACAAAATAGAGAAGATCAGCAACTTCCAGCCCAAGGTTCCTGATCAATCCGGCAGACTCTCTTTTGGAAAAGTCAGCCGGAAATCCGTACCTTGGCCCGAACTGCTTTCGAGCCGTGCCCTGGCCTGTTAGAAAAACCTCCTTTACCTCTTTCCACCGCGGGATACTCTTGAAACCTATTCCAGGAATCGCTTCGGGAAGCTTCTCCCCAGCCGGTGATCTGCCTTCGCTCAGAGCTCTTTTCAAAGACCTCCAATCCTCCTCATGCTCCAGATAATAATCACGGAGCCGGGAGAGAGAGAGGTTTCCGTAAGCTTCAAGCCGTTGATTCAGCCTTTCTCCAAGGGATTCGATATCTCCTCCAGGGTGAAAAATCTCAACGACAGGTTCAAGGCGATCCCGCCTCCTCAGGAGGTCCAGAAGCTGGCCGGAGAGGGCATCGGGATTGTTGTTTAAGGAGCCAAGGCAACGTTTGTAGGCCTCGATTTCCTCACCCGGGGCTTTTTCAGAGAGCACGTCTCCCACATACTGATCCACGGCCCTCTCCAGGATGGCCTCCTGCTCGATATCCTCCAGAACACCCAGGCCAGGAGGGATCTCCGCCTCCAGGGGCCAATCTCTCACCAGAGATGCGCAGAAGCCGTGAAAGGTTCCCACTTGAAGCGATTCCGGGTTGAATAGAATTGCGGGATGGGCCTGATGTTTTTTGAGGGCCATTTCACCCAAAGAGAGAAGGAGGGACTCCCAGGGATTTTCAGGCGATGGTCTTTCTTTCAACTGAGCCTGCTTCAGCACCTGCGTGATCCTGGTCGACATTTCTGCTGCAGCCTTTCGGGTGAAGGTGACAGCCAGAATCTGTCGTGGATGGGAAACCCGGGCGAGGAGGGCCAGGTACCGGGCCGTGAGCAGGGCCGTCTTTCCCGAGCCTGCCGGCGCTTCGAGTATGAAGCTTTCACCAGTATTCAGGGCCTCTTCGCGAACTTTCCGATCCGGCGCTTCTTTCATAGCCTCAATCTTCAATCAGTTGTTTTGCCCCGAAGGGGCAGGCAGCAATCTCACTTTCGAAAACCAGCGACATCTGTTGTATCGGGACCATATGGACAGGAGTGAAATTTCCTTATCGTTCATCGTCCATCGTCCATCGTCCGTCGTCTGTCGTCCATCGCATTTGGTTGTAGCTTCGCTGCGTTCTCTGCTCTGCGGTGAGACTATTCTTCATTTTCATCATCTATCTTCTTCTGTGAATCGATCCCGCAAAGGTTCCCGTAAGGACAGTACTCACACGCCCCTCCCCTCTTCTCGGGCGACGGCCTGGGGTCAGCCCTGAAAAGGCCGTGCAGCGGGTCTTCCATCTTCTTTGCGATTTCCTCTTCCCATTTCGGCAGAAAGTCTTCCCAATCTACATCCTTTCGACTATCCTTCAGCGGATCGATGGCGATGTCAGAGGCATTCTTCAAAGAGATATAGCCTGCCTTCACTTTATCGCTGCAAGGACCGAGACCGGGAAGGAAGCCCTTCTTAAGGGCAAGGAGATAAGCAGGAAGCTGTGGCCTCACCATCTCTCTCAAAACCTCTCTCGATGCTGGAAGACCCCCTGTCTTATAGTCCCAGAGAATTTTCCCTTCACCTTCATGGCCGTCTATTCGATCCACACGACCCTTGAGGGTGATGTCCGTATTCCCGACAGGAAGCCCTTCAAAGGAAGCCTCGGCAGCTTCAAACCTCCAGCCCTCTTGAGATCTCGTTCGCTCCTCCTTGAGCCATTCCTTGAGAAGTCCCGGGGACTGTCCGTCACCCAGAAGCCTCAGCCGCTCTACCTCATGAAAGAGGTCATCCCCTCCTTCTGCGAGGACGTCACCAACCGTTTTTTCCAAAAATGCAAGAGCTTTTTCTTCTTCCTCCGGCCAGTCGGGGGCCGCAGCCCTGAGTCCTCCCGCAAATTTCCTCAGAATCCTGTGGATCAGGGTCCCCCGTTCTGCCGAATCCATTCCTGTCCTCATCTCTTCAAGTGGCCCCAGTTCCAGAAGTCGAGCCGCAAAATACTTGAAGGGGCAGGAGAGGAGATCTTCCATCTCGGTGACCTCCATGGAATGTGGCAAAGAGGCGCTCATCCTGTCATTCATCTCCTGCCCTTCAGTCCCCGTGCTCCTCCCGATTCCCCGGAGCCCCTCCCTGAGCCATCGGGCCCTGAGCCATTCCCGGGGAGGAGCTTTCCAGAGATCAACCGTAAGCTGTGACTCTCCACTTGAAGACTGATCGGGAATCAGGGGACATGGAAGATAGGCTGTGTCTTCACCAAGTGAGGAAGCCCTGGTAAAAGTCATATGGGACGACGAAGAGAGAAGGTAGGATAGGTTACGCCTCCCCTCTTCCCACCGGGCTTCGGATGTTCCACCTTCGACCTTTCGGATTTCGTCAGGATCGAGAAAGGGGAGATTTCGGGTAGGCTCAGGCAGTGCTCGGCCATGAGTGCCCACCACCCAGAGACGTTCAAAGGAGAGCCCTCTCGATTCAATCAGGTTGAGAATCTGGATGCCTGTCGTCTCCGGGGTCTTTTCGACAACCTCGAATCCCTGAGCCGCCGAAGCAAACCAGGCGAGAACACCGTTCATATCCATCTCCACGTGACCTGCTTCCTTCTTCAGCTCCTCAACAATATCGAAGAGATGCTCATTTGCCAGGGTGTCGGTCTCGCACCGGCAGACGGGGAATGAGAAAGTCTTCCAAACGCCTTCGAGGTCCTCCAGCCATACCTTGAGCGACCGCCTCTTATAAACAGTAAAGTCATGAAGTAGTTTCGTCGGATAGCTTCGGTGTTCAAGGTCATTTAAGTAATCCCTGAGCGTCTTCGGCCTCCCGGCCATCCACAAGGCAGCTCTGATGCCACCACCCCAATCATCTCGCTCTTTTCTCACATAAGGAGAAGTTAAAAGGGAAGAGAGAAGCCTGTTCGGCGCCGGCTCTCCCGGAAGGCGTAAGGGAATCATGGCCGTTTGAAAGAGGGGATGTTCTGAAAGAGGCGTCCCAAGGCTCAGGTTGTAACGGAGCGCGTCCGGAGGCCTTTCTTCACGGTCTGTCAATTCTTCGAAACACTGCCTGATAAGGGCAAAGTAATCCTCATCAAGAAAGACGAGACCAAGTTCTTTCTGGCCATCATTCCAGGCGCCCAAGATTTCCGCGCAGACAGCCCTGCACTCCTGTTCCGGAGTGGCATAGACACGGACCTCTGTATTCGCATCAGGACTTTTTTGAGCCCTCCATAGGGAGAGGTTCGATTTTCCACTCAAGGCACTCACCAGCGTCTCTTCTGCAGGTGTAAGGAGATCGAATCCAGCCAGGATGATCTTTTCGGGAAGGCCGATTCTCCCCTCTTCCACAGCCTCTCCCAGTTTCTCCAGCACTTTAGCCCAGGAGATATATTGGTATCTTTCGAGGAGATCGATGAAATGCCTTGAAACTTCCCGTCTCCAGTCAGCGAGAGGATAGCCTGCCGGTGGGCCGGCGGGTTCCTGTTTATGGCGGGTCAGGATATCAAAAGCCTTTTGCAGTTCGAGATAAAGAAAAGGGCCTTCATTCAATCCTTCAGGAAGGGGGACTCTCCTGACCGCCTCCTGCCAGAGCCGGAGCGCTGCAAGCTTCGAAAGGGGGCGGAAAGGCTCCCAGAGCTGATCAAAGGTATTCTTCACCCACCGGTTGAAACTGGAGACGGAAGGCGTCTTCCAGCCCTTCACACTGGCCTGGATTTTTTTTGAACGGTAGGCATGGAGCACTCTCCGGGCGAGTCGGGACGTTACAGTCAAGATCAGAAAGTCATTGCCAGTCGCCTCTACCAGAGCCGCTTCCATCCGGGCTGCTGACACGAATGTTTGATTGGAGATCGTAGTCAAACCCTCCCCAAGAATTTACACGAAGCGCATATGATGTAGGGTGGGCATTGCCCACCGGATCTCTATCACAGCGCATAGGGCAGAGAGCATAGGGTAAGAGAAGCGAACCCAACTTGTATCCAAATATACAATACCAGAACCCCCAGTGCCATCCAGCGGATCTGGTACGTTTCTCATCGGACAGTTTAGCTCCTTTATTTGCTCCATCTGTCACTCCACTCCTCTCCTCCTCCCTTTGGCATACAACTCTTCTTCTCCTCCCTTTGGCAAAGGGAGGTTGGGAGGGATTTTAAGAAAGTCTCTTTTCCACGCAGATGGTTATGCCTTCAATTTTTCCCAAAACATTCTTGGTGAGACGATCTCCATATGCTCAACGTTGCCCAGTTCGAGAAGTTCTTTGTCTCCAGTAACAAAAAGAGCAGCCTTCCCGTTCAGTGCCGAGGATAGGATGACCAGATCATCCTTATCCTGAATCGGAATATTGGGTGTTTCAGTGGGAGCTGAAAAAACCGCGTCCCGTCGGAGCATTTCGATAGCCTCATCGATCAGTTCGGCAGGGACCCGGAGTTTTTGCCGCAGGATGCGCTTCAGTTCGTTAAGGAGGGAAACAGAGATGACCAATTCGTGCGAAGTCAGTACTTCCCGCAAGACATCCGCGCAAAGCCCCCTTGTGGCCATGGCGCTGACCAATACGTTTGTGTCGAGAAAGACCTTCATGAGACCTGGGAGAAGATATCTTCGTCAGTCAAGAGTCCGCGGGCTTCGGCGAAAGGCATGATCCTTTTCCTCAACTCCTCAAATTGTTGAAGTCGGAGCTGCCGGCGTAGAGCCTCCCGGGCAATTTCGCTCCGGTTTTTCCCAGATCGCCTGCTGGCTCTCGACAGCCAGGCGTTGAGATCTTTATCCAATCGGATGGTTAACGTTGCTGTTTTCATGTCTGACAATGTAATACATCTCCCAGACCGTTGTCAATCGATTTTAGTCCACAATCCGAGTTCCGGTTCAGCATGGCCACCTTCCTGCCAGTGGGACGCGAAGGAGGCTTCCCCCCTCCGTGTGTATCCATCCCTTGCCTTCTCACACAAAAACAGATAATATTCCATGAGAAAAGAAGGAGATGAGCCGACGAAGGAGGACCCTCCAATGAAGACTCTCGAAGAGATAGAAAGGATACTGCGGGAGACGAAGCCCTTCCTGAAGGAGACGTATGCCGTAAAGACGATTGGCATCTTCGGTTCCTACGCAACGAGAGGACAGAAGGAAGGCAGTGATCTCGACCTGCTGGTCGAATTTGAAAAGCCCGTTGGGTTTTTCAAATTCCTCGATTTGGAGGAATACCTCGAATCGATTATCGGGATTAAGGTCGAACTCGTTACAAGGAAGGCGCTTAAACCGGCAATAGGCGAACGTATCCTGAGCGAAGTCGTGGAGATATGAAGGCGAGATCGTTCGATGATTATATCAAGGATATCTTAAGTTCCTTCGACGAGGTCGAAGAATTTACTGCCGGTTTAACTTTCGAGGAGTTTTGCAGGGACAAAAAGACTATCCAAGCAGTGATCAGGAGTCTTGAAGTCCTTGGAGAAGCATCCAAGAAAATCCCGGACGAGATAAAACACCGATACCCCAATATCCCCTGGAAAGGCATGACAGGTATGAGGGATAAGTTGATCCATGAGTACTTTGGGGTTGATTTGGAAATCGTCTGGACCGTAGTAAAAGAGTGTTCTTGGAATGTTCAATAACGACCCGTCCGGCTTAAGCTTTTTCCCTTTGAGATAATGGTTCTTCCTTATCCAGATCTTGACGTCCTGGATCAGTTCTTTCAAAAAGCGCTCTTTTTCCTTTTCCGCCGCAAACCAAACCCGGGCGAAGTATTTAATGCCTTCAGGGCTTTCATTTACTTCCGTCCGGATAATCAATCTCCTACCGTCATCACGATTTTCGTAGTATCGAACCCCCTCCTCCAACACATTCTCAAATACGCCTTCCTCCACCTCCACCGGAATGTAAAGAGGAATGTACTCTTCTCCCACTTCGTGAAATCTTCTCTCATCCACCATCGTCCAATCCTTCAGCAGGGTTCGGATTGTTCTTTCAACCGCAGGGTATTGATAGAATGCAAAGTCCTCATGCAATATTAGGATTTCCTTCAGCGGGGCTCCAAGAAATTCACGGTAAGATCTCTGGCGCCTGTTTACAGGACAATATTCTCTGAAATCTTTAAGAAGTCCCAGCAATCTCTCATCCCACTTGTCAAAGTCCATATTCCTGCCAAGTTGATTAGCCATATTTATACCCTCCCTTTATTTTATATACGGCGACATAAGCGTAAAACTGCGCCAGACATAAGTTCAACCCTAAAGGGTTGAGCTACGGGACCTTATATGAAAGCCTGTAACTCAGGGCTTCAGCCCTGACCTGAATACCGCGAGCACGTTTTCGCATGCGGACGAAGATAAGACGTTGTATATAGCGGCTTCAGTATAAACCACGTAGGGTGACACCATGAGTCAGAGTAGAATCAGGGAGAAAATAATCTTCCAAAATACTTCCTCTCCCTTGGTGGGAGAGGATTGAGGTGAGGGGGCAAAGGCTTTGACTCACCCTCACCCCCGCCCTCTCCCATCAAGGGAGAGGGTGAAACAATTTCTATGCTTCGCGGGTGCCCTCCGGGCATGAGCTATTAAAAAGAATTCTGACAGGATTTGGCAGGGTATGTGATATAATGATGAAACATGGATGCGCAGGCTGAACCCTGCGGCTACAAGTTTATTGGGACGATGGGAAAACCGACAAGGGAGAAATCCATATGGAGCGGCATACCTATATCCGAATCGCTAAGATAGATGATCTGGTCCGGAAGAAGAGGTTTCCTAATTGTCCGAAACTGGCGGAGGAGTTTGAGGTTTCTGAACGCACGGTCCTTAGAGATATCGAGGCGATGAAGGATTCTCTCGGAGCGCCAATCCGGTACAGCAAAGAGAAGAACGGCTATTACTATGAAGAGGAAGGTTTTTCGCTTCCTGCCATCCGGTTGACAGAGGGAGAAGTGCTTTCAATATTCCTCGGCACCCGAATCTTAGAAAGCTACAGGGGCACTCCCTTCCGGGAGACTGTTGAAAGGGCATTTCAAAAGATAAGACTTCTTCTTCCAGATTCTGTTTCGATGGACCTCGATGACGTTGGAGCGGCCTTCTCCTTTGGTATAGAACATACAGCAGACCCGAATGACCGAGGAGCTATGGCTTTCGACACCCTTTCTAAGGCCATCAAATACAAAAAGACTGTCCAGGTGCAGTACCATAAGATCGACCGAGATGTCACTGAGAAGCGTATTCTCGATCCGTACCACCTGCGCCATACTCTCGGCGCGTGGTATCTTATTGCTTACTCCCATGCCAGGAAGGCAATTCGGACATTTGCTGTAAACAGGATAAAGGAGATAAAGGTTCTTGACAAGAACTTCGAATTTCTAAGGGACTTCTCTGCAGAAAGAATGTTTGCCGATAGCTGGCGACTTGAGCTGGGTGGACCGATCACAAAGGTTAAGGTCAAATTCCATTCCGATATCGCACCCTGGATACGGGAACGGAGATGGCATCCGAGCCAGGAGACAACGGAGCACGATGACGGTTCGGTTACCTTGACGTTCAAAGTGGCGGGTACCTGGGAGATCAAACGCTGGATCATGAGCTTTGGGTCCTATGCCAAGGTGCTTGATCCCGAGGAGTTGAGAGAAGAGATATTAGAGGAAGCAAGGTGGATTTTAAAACAGAAATAGGATTCACCGCAGAGACGCCAAGCACGCAGAGACAGAGGGCAACGAAAGACATCCAGAGATTCAAGGAGGGCAAATCATGAGGGTCAAGAACATAAAACTAGCAATCAAAGGCGAAGGGGAACTTTTCGATGAAGTCAAAGAAATCTGGGGAAAGCTTCAAAGAAACGAGAAGGTCAAAAAGCATGAAGCGATCTATTTTGACAACTTGGACGCCATGAGGAAAGTTCTCACGGAAGAACGCCTAAGGATCGTAAAGACTATCAAGAAGGAACACCCAACCTCCATCTATGAACTTGCAAAATTCCTCAAAAGAGATGTAAAGAACACCTTTGACGATGTTCAGTTTCTCGCCCAGGCAGGGCTTGTAGAACTGAGCAAAACAAAAGAGGTGAGGGAAAAAACCACTCCAAAAGTGAACTACGACAAGATCTTGCTCGAAATAACAGTTTGAAGGGAAAACCATGTAGCGCCCTCATTTCTTGAGGTCGAAAAAGGAATCGTCGGCAGTAAATGCTGACGCTACAAAGATACTGTTTCAGGCCAGGAGGAAAAATGACGATCTTTTCGGAGACGATTTCGCTGACCACCAAAGGCTTCACGGACATCATCGATATCACGGATCAAGTCGAGGCAGGGATAAAGCGTTCGAAAATAGAAAACGGCCTGGTTACGGTCTTCTGCCCGGGTTCTACCGGCGCCCTCACGACGATCGAATATGAATCGGGTGTCCTGATGGATCTGCAAAGGGCGATCGAAAAGATTGCCCCTTCAGACATCCCCTACGAGCATGATCGACGCTGGGGAGATGGGAATGGTTTCTCCCATGTGAGGGCTGCCCTGATGAAGCCATCCCTATCGATCCCCCTTGATAATGGAAGGCTTACTCTGGGAACATGGCAGCAGATTGTTTTCATCGATTTTGACAACCGGGCGAGACAGCGAAATATTCTTCTGCAGATAATGGGGGAATGAAGCTCACACTGACCCTCCCCCATCTAAAATCCCCCTGAATCCCCCTTTGTCAAAGGGGGACATCTAAAATTCTTCAAAGCTTCGGATTTCCATAAAGAGAGCGGCAAAGGAGAGCGGCGTTGTTGTAATAAAGGTAACCTTGGGTTATCCTTCAAAATTAAGTTCAATCAACAGAGAGGAGAACGTAAAAACCATGAAGTGCCAATTGAGAAAAATCGTAGTACCGATGCTCACAGCATTTCTCCTGACCGCAGCACCCATCTGGGCGCAGGACGCAAAGGTGAAACCAGCGGAAAAAGCCGGAAAGGCTTCCGATAAGATAAAGCCTGCCGAAAAGGTTGAAAAGATTCCGGATGTGGTCGCCAAAGTGAACGGGAAGAAGATTACCGGGAAGGAATATCAGAAGGCATACGCTCAACTGGTCGGAAATATGATGGCCCAGTCAAAAGAACCCTTTCCCCCTTCCCACATGGAAAAGTTCAAAGAAGCCGTCGTGGAAAATCTTATTCGTATAGAGCTCCTGATCCAGAAGGCAGAGCAGTCCAAGATTCCTGTCAAAAGCGCAGACATCGACGGAGAATTGGAAAATATCAAAAAACCCATGGGGTCACCTGAGAACTACAAGAAGGCTCTCGAGACTCAGGGCATGAAGGAAAGCGAGTTGAAAGAGAGAATCCGGCAGTCCCTCCTCGTTAAGGGATTAATCGATCGAGACGTTGCAAGCAAAATTACGGTCACCTCCCAGGAAGCCAAAACCTACTATGATTCCCACCCCGATGAATTCAAAGTCCCTGAGCGCGTGAGAGCGCGGCACATCATCGTCCTTGTGCCGGACAAGAACGCAGCGAAGGCCAAGGAGGAAGGTCTCGCAAAGATCAAAGAGGCGCAAAAACAGATTAACAAGGGAGAAGATTTTGGAGAGGTAGCCAAGAAATTCTCCCAGGATGGCGCTGCCCAGAAGGGGGGGGATCTCGGCTATTTCAACCAAGGGCAGATGGTGCCCGAATTTGAAAAGGTGGCCTTTTCCCTCAAGCCGGGCAAGGTCAGCGATATTGTGGAGACGAAGTACGGCTATCATCTCATCAAGGTCGAAGACCACCAGAAGGCCACCACGCAGGGGTTCCCCGAGGTGGAAAAGAGGCTGATGGATGTTTTGAAGAACCAGAAGATCCAGAAAGATTTACAGGCCTATGTCAAGGACCTGACGGCAAAGGCCAAGATCGAAAAAACCCAATTCTAAGCCCAGTCACTGCGGAGACATAGAAGACACGGAGGAAGAAAACTCAGTTGGAATAATGGAATATTGGAATGATGATGATCTCGTAAAAAGTCGTCTCACCGGTGAAAACCGGTGTCCAGTATCTTCATAATTCCCTGAAATCACTGGATTCCGGCTGGAGTTTACCCCGGTGAAAACCGGGGCCGGAATGACGATCATTAGCCCTATTCGACTTTTTACGAATTCATCAATGATGGGATAATGGGAAACCCCAGAAGAGACCTGGATACAAGGAGGGAACTATGCCGAACTATCTGACAGCCGAGGAACTGGAGGCGTTACGGCGATGGCCGACCCCTGCCGTGTCGAACGCGATCGAACTCTTCAATATTCGTCCCAGAAGCGAAGGCTTCATGCTTCCGGAGATCAAGGGTGTCTTTCCTGAGAATGCCCCCATGATTGGATATGCGGTGACCGGGGTGATCACCGCGGAGTCGCCGGAAGGCCGGAAGGTTGACCCCGACATCTGGTGGGAAGAAATCCAGAAGATCCCGGCGCCTCGGGTGATCGTGCTCCACGACGTAGATCGTCCCGTCCTGGGTTCCTTCTGGGGCGAGGTACAGGCGAATATCCATAAGGCCCTCGGCTGCGCAGGCACGGTGACGGATGGCTCCGTCCGGGACCTGGATGAGGTGAGAGAAGCCGGTTTCAATTTCTTTTCCAGTTGTGTCACGGTCTCCCATGCCTATGTTCACCTGGTGGATGTGATGATTCCTGTCAGGGTGGGAGGTCTGGTTGTGAAACCCGGCGATCTGCTCCTGGGTGACAAACACGGTGTCATATCCATCCCCCTCGATATTGCGAGAGATGTTCCAAAGGCTGCCCAAATGGTCGAAGACTGGGAGCGGGTGGTGATCAATTTCTGCAAATCAAAGGAGTTCACGATAGACGGCCTGAAAGAACGCCGCGGAAGGCCTCGTCCTTCGTGGCCGCCGAAATAGTATATAGTTCTCAGTTCGGAGTTAGGAGTTCGGAGCAAGCGGAACGCTTGCCAAACGTTCCCTGCACTTAACGCGTGACTCCATCTGCTATGGAAAAGGACCAATCGAAAGATCGTCTGGTTGATACTCACGCCCATCTGGATCAGGTCGATAACCTTCTTCAATCACTAAGCGAGGCACGGCAAGCAGGCGTTCGTGCAATCGTCGCCGTGGGTATGGATCTCGCATCTAATAAGAAGACGCTGCAGATTGCCAGCGAGAATCCGGGACACGTCTACCCCGCCCTCGGCTACCATCCCTGGGAGATCCGAGAGCCAGAGGTCGAAGAGACGCTCTCCTTTGTGAAAGACCATATCGATCAGTGCATCGCTTTAGGAGAGATCGGGCTTGATTACAAAGCGAAGGTTCGAAAGAACTTACAGTGGAAAGTCTTCGGAGCACTTCTTGATCTGGCCTTCGAATATAACAAACCGGTAATCCTACACTGCCGGTTCTCTCACCAGCGTGCTCTGGACATGGTGAAAGAGAGGAATCTCAGGAAGGCTCTGTTTCACTGGTATTCGGGGACTCTTGATCTTCTTGAAAAGATTCTCACCGCAGGATATTTCATTTCCGCCACCCCTGCCCTCACCTACAGCCCACTTCATCAGGAAGCGATTCAACACGCCCCCCTAAAGAGGATCTTTCTGGAGACAGATTGCCCGGTCAATTATCAGGGATTGGATTCCAGACCGAGAGATGTTCAGATTTCCCTTCGGGAAGTGGTTCGCCTTAAGGGGCTCGACCCTCGGGTGGTGGCAGAGCAGACCACCGCAAATGCCTCGGGGTTTTTCGGAGTCCGGTTTTAAGGTTCTGCAGCGTGAACTCGTCTAATGCCTCTCCACTATGTAGAAAATAGCAACTCCTGGGTAAAGGTTAGGGGAAGGATGCCAGTTTGGTCAATGGGATAGGTTGCTGATCCTAAGGAAATGAGCCCTTACCCCATGACCTAACCCAAACCGGCTTCCTAACCATCACCCTAACCGAGCTCCATTTTCATGGGTTGAGGGTGCCCTCCGGGCATGCGTAATCAGACATTAATCCCGATCCGTAAAATTCTCCATCGCCCAGGTCACCCGTGACTCCGGTGTTTCGAAGATCTCCCGGGATGCCCTGTCAATGAGATCGAGACGGTCGCGAAGACCGGCCCGGTTCGCGATCTGGATCTGAAGCCCCGGCCGGGCGTTCATCTCGAGAAGCAGTGGCCCCTGCTCCCGGTCAATTACAAGATCAACTCCAAGAAAACCCAGACGAGTCATATCCACTGTGCGAGCGCCTATCAGAAGCATCCGTTCCCAGTAAGGTACCCGGATATCTGCCACGGGGTTCCCGGTATCAGGGTGATGCGTGATCACTCCTGAGTGATGGACTGCTGTGAGAGTGATCCCTCTTCCCATATCAATCCCAACACCAATGGCTCCGCGGTGGAGATTCGCCTTTCCGTCCGATGCTCTCGTCGGAAGTCGGACCATCCCCATTGCCGGAACACCACGATAGACAATGATCCGGATGTCCGGCACGCCGCGGTAGGTCACCGCAGCAAAAATCGGGTCCGGATGTATAAGGCCTTCGATCAGGGCTCGGTCTTCGAGCCCTTCCAGAGAATAGATCCCGGAGAGGATGCCCGAGATGTGATAGGCGAGATCGTCCCGGGAGATCACCTCGCCGTCCTGTTTAATGAACCCCTTTTCAGTCCGGTCAGTGATCAGGACGATGCCGCTTCCTCCGGCTCCACGGGCCGGCTTGATGACGAACTCCCGCTCACTCCCGAGTCTCTCCTCGAGTCCTGCCGCATCCCCATGATATTCAATCACGTGGTATAACGGTGGGGTCGGAATCTCATACTCTTTTGCCAACTGTTTTGTAAGCAACTTATCATCCACAAGGGGGAAGCTCGATCGGGCATTGAACCTCATAATGTACTCGGCATTGCGGCGATTCAAGCCGAGGATCCCCGCATTTCGAAGAGACCGGACCGCTTCGAAGATCATGATGGCCTCCTCAATTTCCGAAACCGGAGGAACTCCGATAGCCGGTAGCCGGTATAGCGGCCCACAAGGGTCTGGAGAGCAGCTATCGCGAAGAGGAGTTCCGGGTAAACAAAGAAGATCAACTGGAGAGGCTCAAGATGAAGGATCTCGTACGTCATGACAGCAACCGCAGCGCTCCCGGCTGCAGTCCGGAGTGCCTGACGGCCCCCGGCCTCTTCGGTGATGACAAAGAACCGTTCGATCGTCATCGTGAGGATTACAAAAGGGAGCAACCCCACAGCCATGAACTGGCGCACTCCGACATGGGCGCCCACCAGGGCAACCCCTGTAAAGAAAATAACCACCAGCGTTAGAATCACGGAAAGCCGGGGGACGAGAAGAAGGCGGAGCCGGTCGATCCAGCGCCGCACAACGTACCCGATGAGAACAACCCCCGCGAAGATGCCGATCCCATACGCAAGCCCGGTGTTTCGGAAGGCAAGAGCCATGAGAACAGGCATGAAGATTCCAAACGTGGGAAAGCCGACAAGATTCCGCAAGATGCAGATCATGAGGGCACCAACGGGAACCAGGAGAAGAATGCGGAATGTTTCCTGAAATTCAGGAGGCAGGTGAAAGAGAGACCAGCGATCAAGAAGACGATCTGACCGCTTGATCCGTTCAAAGTGGTGACGCCATTGACTCATGATTTGCTGGCTGACAGACCACCGGATCTCCGATAACTCACCTTCCAGTACCCTGACTGTGGGGACCCCACCAACGGATAGGGGAAGAAGAACAACGGTTTTCGGATATACCTCTCCTGTTTCTGGTCGCAACTTCTCCCATTCTTTCCCGGTCCAAACCTCAATCCATGTGAGAGGTGTGCTCGCCACACCGTCCGAGAGTCGGATTCCCTGGACAGATCTTGCCGAAAGGTTTGCAGCCCGGAAAAGGACTAACGAGGTTGTGAGCCTTCCGTGTACTCCCTGGAGGATCGACCATTGATGCAAGTCCTGTAATTCTGGAGGAGGTGCTCCCCAAACCCCTGTTGTGGCAGCAGCGATGGCCCGGAGACGGTCCGCTGGAGAAAGTTGAATCCACTTTGCCACCAGGCGCTTCGCCAGGGCCTGCTCCACCCTCCCGAAGGCCTCAGGGTAAGGCCCGAGGGTGGGCAGTCTCGCCTTAGAAGAAGGTTGAGGTCCTATGAGAATCGTCGCACGATAGGAGATGAACTCCTCATAGGCTGCCGCGCTTCCTGACCAGACTCCAACCTGATTGGGGCCTTCGCGAACGAGGTTGAAACCAAGAGACCCGGAATGGATCTGCTCGTCCGTCACGATCCTCTCTCCCTGGCCGGATGGAAGGCCGATCATGATGGTCGTTTCCTCATGACCAGCCTTGAGACGGGCTTCCATCGACAGTTGCCAAGCCTTTCCGGGAGCTGGCGGAAAGAGCGGATATCTGAGCCAGATGATGCGGTACGAAATAATGGCGAGAGACAGGAGTAGAAGCGCCATCGCCAGCATGACGGCGGGGCGTTTCATTTTAGGGGAACCTCTGGACAGTTCGGGCGGAGACACTTTGACCGGAGGCAGTCAACAACGAAGTTCTCTTTGAGAACGTCTCTGCCGATAATGAGTGGATATCTGACCATGGAACGGTCGTTCAGGTTCACTTCTGCACGAATTCGCCTCGGTCCGATACAAAAAGTGACCTCAACCACCGGCCTCTGCTCACGAGCCTCGGCGCTTCGAGTTTGAACCCACCCGATCACAGGCAGTTGAAGCTTCCGGCCACCGTACTTCTTCGGCAACTTGAACTCGGCGACATTATCCTTGATCTTGAGTTCCCGCGCGTCGAGAGAAGACCGGGCTGCTCCAGTATCGATGCGTGCGGGCATTTTAATACCCCAGGGCAAAAGGATGACATCCTCCACCATGCCGATCGGGACCTTTTCTTCGGTGTTAGCCGCACCGGCGGCAACAAGAAGAAAGAGAGCCAGGATTATGGCTGAGGGGAAACCCATTCCCATCTCCTTTTAACCGTTTTTTAGGTTATTATACCAAATTTCCTTCAAAGTCGGAAGAGATCGTCAACGCTCAATGCTAAATGATCGGTCAGCAATTATCAATTAGCAATGAACAACGGGCGATTCTCAACGGCGGCTACTCAATGATCAATGACCCTGTGACGCAAAGACCCAAAGGCTTAAGGAAGGGTAGATGTTAAAATCCCCTTTATATTTCGGCCGTGAAGGATTATATTTTAGTAAAAGGTAGAAGGGATCGCAGAATGGTGCGACTGTTCGTGCGTTCTAAGTGGCCAATGACCTGATGACTTAAAACAGAGGAGGGGATGCAATGATTAATCTCGAGGTAAAGACAAAGCTGGCCCAGGAGGAAGTTGTAAAAAGGCTAAAGGCCTTCTTCGGAAAAGGAGGCCTGGGATTGAATCTTACGGAGGAGTCGCCCCAGTGTCTCAGTTTCGAGGGCGGCGGAGGCTATGTGACAGCGACCGCCTGTTCGGAAGGGGACAAAACCCGAATCAATCTCGTCACCCAGGAATGGGATTATCAGGTCAAGGAGTTTTCATCAACCCTCCCATAAAAAGTAATGCAGAGCGCGTAAAGCAGAGGGTAGCGCAAGACTCAATAGGAGGGCGTGACTCCAAATTGCGCCAAACGGGGATGACGAGACTTACCCGCCTCATCCCAAAAAACGTTGGGATTACACATCAGGATGTACCATTGCATGGGTTGTCAATCCGAGCCTGATTGACCCCACCCCCACTCTGTCCCTCCCCCTGAGGAGGAGGGAAATCGTCACGCGTTTCGCGTGATTCCTCCCCTTTCAAGGGGGAGGTCAGGAGGGGGATGGGGTATCTGTCGGAGTAGTATAAATTGGAGATGAGGAAAACAGATGAAACGAGAGGTTTCAGTTCTAATCCTGATCGTTGCAGTGCTCCTATCGGCATCCTATGCCTTCGCTGCCCCTGTCATCCATTTCGGAACGCTCCCGGTGATCCAGGCCCTTCCCCTGTTCGTCGCCTCTGAAAAGGGGTTCTTCAGGGATCAGGGCCTCAGCGTGGAACTCGTCACATTCAATTCTGCCATGGAAAAGGATGTAGCTTTTACCTCCGGGCAGATCGCAGGATATTTCGGGGATACGATGACTCCCATGGTGCTCGAGGCCAATAAAGTACCCATCAAGATGGTCGCGACGATCTTTAACACAACGGGAAGCCGGCGCATGTTTGCCATTCTCACACCCCCGCAGTCTCCTCACAGAACGCTCTCTGGAGTGGCAAGCACAGGCATTGCAGTCAGCTCCAACACCATCGTCGAATACATCATGACGAAGCTGTTCGAATCTCAGGGTGTCTCCTCGAGCCAGATCAACATGATCGAGGTCAAGAACATCCCCATCCGTTTGCAGATGCTTCTGACCGGACAGGTGGAAGGAGCGATACTCCCCGAGCCACTGGTCACGCTGGCAGAAGCAAAGGGAGCGCGGTTGCTGGCGGACGATTCAGGAAGGGGAATCTCTGCCACAGTGCTGACCTTTAGCGATCGATTTCTCGGCGAGAACCCGAAAGCCGCAAAGGCTTTTCTTTTGGCGGTCGCCCGGGCATCCACATTCATCAATGGAAATCCTTCTGATATCCGTCCGATCATGAATCGCAATTGTCAGGTTCCGGAACTCCTCCAGCAGAAATTTGCAGTCCCTGCCTTTCCGAAGCTATCCCTGCCGGACCCAAACTACGTCATGGATGTTTATGGATGGCTTCGGACAAAAGGAATCATTAAGGCTGAGATGACGTTCAAACAGATGGTGGCAGATGGATATCTCCCCTGATCTTTTGCACGTCAGAGGTTTAGGGAAGGTCTTTCGAAATGGCGGGAACGCCAAGACGGTGCTCAGGGGCGTGGACTTTGAGCTTCCCGCCCACGATTCTCTATCCGTTGTGGGGCCTTCCGGCTGCGGCAAAACGACACTCCTTCTTATTCTCTCCGGCTTGCTGCCGCCGACGGAAGGGGACATTGAACTGGAGAACGAAACGATTTCCGGCTCTACCCGTAAGATTGCCCTGGTCTTGCAGGAGTACGGGTTATTCCCCTGGAAAACGGTCGCAGCCAATATGACCCTGGGGGCTCAACTGCAAAAGATCAGGGTCTCCGAAGGAGAACTCGGTTCGCTCAAAAAGGAGCTGGGGATTGAAGGATTGGATCATCTTTATCCTCATCAACTCAGCGGCGGCCAGCGCCAGCGGGTCGCCCTCGCACGGGCCCTGTTGCTCCGCCCCCTCCTCTTATTGCTGGACGAGCCTTTTGCGGCCCTCGATACGATCACGCGGGAACGACTCCAGAATCATCTGCTCACCCTTTTCAGCCACCGCCCGTTCAGTTTTATCATCGTTACCCACAACATTGAGGAAGCGGTCTTCCTGGGGCGCCGGATCATGGTGCTGGGCAACCTTATGGCAGGCATCCACGCAGTGATCGACAATCCGGAGATGGGAGATCCAGACTACAGGCAAAATCCCCTCTATTTCCAGCGCATCCTTCAATTAAGGGAAATCTTGAAGGAATTGATGCCGGATAGCGTTTGACACGAGAAGAAAGATGTCAGGAGGGGAGATCTTCGCGCTACCCTGGACTCCCCAATTGGAACAGCACAGAGTCATTTCGAAAGGTTGAACTATTGATGAATTCGTAATAGGTTGAAAAGGGCTGCCGATCGTCATTCCGGCGAAAGCCGGAATCCAGTAATCCTATGTAGTTATGAAAATACTGGACACCGGTTTTCGCCGGTGAGACGACTTTTTACGACATCATCAACTATTGCAAAAAGTTGGTTTTTGGATTTCTTTCGAATTTTGATATTCGGATTCAGAATTTCGGGTATGCTTATGGCCTCAAATCGATTCCTATCATATATCTTAACCGTATTCATCATGGGGGTGCTCTGGCACGTCGCTTCCCTGTTTCTGGGGAGCAATCTACTGCCGGGTCCGATCCCTGTATTTTTTAGAATGGGAGAGGAAGCGGGTCGTATTGCCTTCTGGGAACATATTGAGGCAAGCAGCTTCCGGATTCTGGCGGGTCTCTGCTGCGCTTTTCTTACCGCGGTCCCTCTCGGCCTGCTGCTCGGAGGAAACCCGCGCCTTGATCGACTCTTTGCTCCATTGATCTATCTCAGCTATCCCATTCCCAAGATCGTCCTGATGCCCATCATCCTGCTTCTCTTCGGTCTCGGTGATACCAGCAAGATCGTCCTGATTATGCTTATCATCTTTTTTCAGCTCCTCATTCCAATCCGTGATGCCGCCCGGAAGATCAGCACGGAGGTGATCTATTCACTGAAGTCTCTCGGCGGGAACCGCTGGCACTACTACCGTCATGTGGTCTGGCCCGTGACCCTTCCGGGGATTTTTACGTCCCTCCGCATTGGCACCGGCACCGCTGTGGCCGTCCTCTTTTTTGTCGAATCGATCAGTGCCCGCCGGGGACTCGGGCTCTATCTCATCGATTCCTGGGGCCGGGCCGATTATACTGCCATGTTTGTCGGGATGATTGCCCTCTCCGGGATTGGAATCATCCTTTATGAAGTATTCGATCTCCTGGAGAAGAAGGTCTGCAAATGGGCAAACGTTTGAAGGGAAAATATCCTCCGGTAAGAGAAGTGACGGACGCCGGTCGTATCGGAATGGTGAAGGAGATTTTCGCAACCGTCACTCCGAAATACGACTTTCTAAACCACTTTCTGAGCCTGAGAAGGGATGTGGTGTGGCGTCATTTCACGACCCGGAAGATGCGTTTCTTTGAAACGCACCGGCTCCTGGATGTGGCTACAGGAACGGCGGACTTGGCGATTGATGCTGCGAGTACTCACCCGAGCGTTCAGGTAACGGGGGTCGACTTCGCCCAGGAGATGATGGACCTCGGTCGTGGAAAGATCGGAAAGAGGAACCTGTTCGAGAGGGTTCGACTCCTTCGAGGCGATGCCTTGAGCCTCCCCTTCATCGACGGGTGCTTTGATGTCGCTGCAATCGCTTTCGGAATTCGGAACATCCCGGATCGCATTCGCGCCATCAGAGAGATGACAAGGGTTGTGGTGCCCGGTGGCCAGGTAATGGTACTGGAAATGACCTTTCCCGAGAATTGGATCCTTCGCGGAATTTACGGGATTTATCTCAAGCGATTGCTTCCCTCCATAGCGAAGCACTTCTCCCGGAACCCTGCGGCCTATCACTATCTGGCGGACTCAATCATGAACTTCCCTTCGCCCGATGCCTTTGCGAGATTGATGGAAGAAGCCGGCCTTGTCAGGGTCGCGAAGCATGCTCTCACCTTTGGAGTGACGTACCTCCATATCGGGTTGAAGCCCTCAGTGAGGTAAATTCTGGAATAATGGAACATTGGAATGATGGAAGAATGGGTTAAAAAATATGGAAAGATGGAAGAATGGAATGATGGGTATTCCATTATTCCACTATTCCACTATTCCGGTTTGAAATGATTGTCCTCTGTACTACTCGCAGTCAATTTCTTGAAATTCTGTTAAGATTTTTGCGTAGCTCTCTTTTTCTAACTTGTTTAGACCATTCGAATTTCGGTCATTCGAATTTGTTTCGAGTTTCGGATTTCGTGCTTCGGATTTGGTTCCGGCTACGCCGTGCTGTGTCCTTTGCGTCTCTGGTGAGATAGTTCTTGAGGGGCTGCTATGACACGTCATCGAATACAGGTCTGGATAAAGGCCAGTCGCCCGCCTTTTTACATTGCCACCCTCATTCCCCTTACCATCGGGTGGATCCTGAGTTCAAAGGGTGGAACCTGGAAACCTCTCCTTTTTCTGCTGGTCAACCTCGCCTCTTTTGCAGTCCATATGGCGACAAACCTGATGAACGACTATTTCGACTACGTGCAGGGTGCCGATGCCGGAGAATCCATCGGCGGCTCCCGGGTCCTTCAGGATGGACAGATCTCTCTTCATTCGCTCCGGAAGGCGATTTTCTTTCTTTACGGCCTGGCCACCCTCATCGGTATGTACATTGTGATCGGACTCGACCTCTGGCCCATGTTCCCGATGCTCGTCTTCTCCCTATTCAGCAGCATCTTCTACGTCGCACCACCGATCCGTTATGGGTACCACGGTCTGGGGGAGCTTCTCGTAGGAATCAACATGGGGCCCGTGATGGTGGTCGGTACCTACTGGGTCTTTACAGGAAGGCTCGCCTGGATTCCATTCTGCATCTCCATACCCGTAGGCTTCATGGTCGCATCCATTCTCTATTATCAGAGCCTTCCCGATATCCAAACGGACGAGGCGGTCGGTAAAAGAACCATCGCCGTTCGTCTCGGAAAGCAGGGGGCCTGCGTGGGACTGATCGTCTTCTGGAGTGTCATTTATCTCTGGATTCTCATGATGATAGTCGCGGGGATTCTCCCGTGGCCTGCCCTCGCTTCCCTCCTGACCTTTCCCATTTTCATGAAGATGGTCGTCATCGTTAGAAGAACAGTTCATTGGGTCGAGTTGGACCAGCACGGCAAGTACGTGCGAATGCTCTATTTCTCTAACGGACTGATCCTCATCCTTGCGCTCCTCCTGTGAAGGCGAAGAGGAGTTTGAGTCCGATTACGAATTCATTCCTCAATTTTCAAACACCTGAAGTGAAACGGCAGCGAAGATTGACAAGCGGGGTTCCAGCAATTAAACTTAAATCTAACGACAAGGCCCCTGCTTTTAGGGGCGAGAGGAGAAAAAGACATGATTTTTGTTTCGGAGAAGGCCCATGAGGTGATCAGGGATCATTTCAAAGGCAAGGAGACCGTCAGTCCCATAAGGGTTTACTTAGCCCAGGGCGGCTGATCCGGTCCGTCACTGCAATTGGCTCTGGATGAGCCAAAAGACACGGATCAGGTCTTCACGATCAACGAGTTAAAATATGTGATAGATCAGGAACTGATGGAAAAAGCCAAGGATATCAATATCGATTATGTGGATACGCCCTCGCAGCAGGGTCTTTTCGTGACGTCTGGAAAGCCCGTCGCCGAAGGGTCTTCCTGTGGCAGTTCCTGCAGTTGCTAAACAATTCGGATCTGTTATAAACTTCATTGGGCAACCCGTCCGGGTTGCCCAACGTGTTTTTGGAGGGGCTGTTCTACGCTGCCAGGCGCTTCAGGAGATAGTTGTAAACCTCCTCGTGGAAGGGGGTGGAAATACCATGGTTCTTCGCAAACCTCACGATATAACCTGTGAAGGTCTCCACCTCGGTCCTGTTCCCCTTCTCGAAATCCATCTGCATGGATGATTTTGCTTCATAAGGAAATAGCGATATCTTCTCCAGAGAAATCTTGTGGATGTCTTCAGGCAGGCTGACATGCTGCGCTCGAGCAATAAGCTCGACTTCATCTAAAAGACCTTCGAGAAGCCTCCTGCTCTCCCCGTGTTCCACGAATTCTCCCATTGTCATATTTAAGTATGTTGTTGCGCTCGCGAGAGGAGAAACAAATAGATATTTCTCCCATACGACGGTCTTAATGTCCTCGCGATATTCTGCCTTGATCCCAGCGTCTCTCAGCAGGCGTTCGATCATACGATAGTCATGGTTTCCCCCATTTTCAGGACCGAAAAAAAGCTTGCACGATCCTCCGGCCTGCCGAACGACACCCGGGTGAACCATCTGGGCGCCGATATAGACGCAGCCGTTCAGAACATCCGCCTGAGGGAGAACGACTCTTAAGCGCTCTGCATTATCGACTCCGTTCAGGAGGCTAATGGCAAGGGTTCGCTCATCAATGTTCTCATTGAGCAGCCTGGCACTCTCCTCAAGATCATAGGTTTTGACGCAGAACAGGATGAGATCAAAAACACCGCACCTCGCAGCGTCATCCGTCGCCCGATCAGGCACCGCTGTGAACGTGCCTTCCTCAGTGATCTGCTGAAGGCCTCTCTCCCTGATTTCTCTTAAGTGTTCTCCCCGGGCAATAAAGGTAACCTGAAAATCCCTCTGCCCCGCATACCGTCTTGCCAGCTTCCCTCCGTAATATCCCCCCACCCCGCCAATCCCAACAACCGCAATATTCATCTCCAGACTCCCCTCAAAAGACACTATATGCTTTTTTTTTCCAGTGCATTGTCTGATGTTAGCATTGATTACTTCAGGTACTCAGCGCACCCTTTGAAAGTGGTTGTTTTCCCTCTGGCGTTTTCTCTTTCAACGAGGGTTGCAAACATGCCTCTGAAATCATTCTCAACCCATATGTCCTCAACCACGGCGACACAGGTTTCTTTATCGATTCTGCCTCTCGTTTTCACAATGACAGTATGGTTGAAAAGGTCGCCTCCCTCGCTGACTTTCGTACCCAATAGGTAAACTGGATCTATATGTTGCCGATTTCGAAACCGGGTTTCCACCAGCACCTGATAATTTCGATCATCAATTCTTCTATAGGAAATAGCCTGCAACCATCCTTTACTCTCGTTACCCAGACAAGACTCCTCGCAAACCTTCCGGATTTCCCGTTCGAAGTCCGGATTCCTGGCTTTTACCAGGGCCGTGATATCTACCTGCTGTGAACATGCCAGTTCGGGTATAACCAAAAAGAGGCTGACCCCTAAGATGATGAACAACGGGTAGGTCTTCATTTTCGCTCGTTTTCTCCCATGACGATTTTGAGGTTAGGGATCCTTTGGCCGAAGCTTGGCTCTCTTATCAATCCATGTTTTTACGGACATCCACTCCTTGCTCTTTCAGCCTTCTAATCTTCCTTCGATCGAGGGCTTCCGCAAGGATAGGTAAAAGAAGGGACCCTCCGGGAAGAGAGAAGATAGCGATTGCCGGGATGATCTTCGCTATGTTTCCCAGATGGCTCTTTATCTCTTTCCTTTCTTCCCTTGTCCACTTTTCATCAGTGTTCCGGGTTTTCATAAGGAGTTGCATCAGTCCCTTTATCGAAAGGACTTCCATCAGGATAGCTTCCTTATTCGTAGTGATTAGTCGTTTAAGATATTTTTTGATCATCGGTGGGCTGCACCATGTCAGAGCAGAGAGTTTCGGCCGCGAATGACCGAACTGCGTGAATTCCTTCGCGGGTCGAGCGCGGATGGGTCTCAACGATCTGATCCACCGTTTCCCCAGCAGCCAGCTTGTCCGGAATCAATTCCACCATGATGAGGATCCCTTTAGTCCTTGTCTCCTTGTTATCTTAGCATGGATCTCAGCGAGGCGACACTGTTTTATCAAGCCCCGGATGCAGGCGAGGGGAATTGACATATTGCTGAATATCTGATATTCTGAGATACAGAGGTGGAAATCATGGAATCGGAAACGGCTAAGATCGGCAAGAGGGGAACGGTGGTGATTCCGTCTGACCTGCGGCGCAAATATGGATTTGTGGAAGGATCGATGGTTATTGCGGAAGCGAGGGAGGAAGGGGTTCTCTTGCGGCCTGTCGTGACACTGCCATTGGAAATTTACACGCCAGAGCGAAAAGCTGAATTCCTGTTGAACAATTCGGTCACCCGGGAAGACTACGATTGGGCAATGAAAGAGGTAAGAAAATTGGGAATCGATCCCGAAAAAGTTCCCCATGAGAAGCCAAAAGGCCGATGACTGTTGACAGGATTTTTCTTGATGCGAATGTGTTGTTTTCCGCTGCTTACGGAAGCCGGGGGCTGATCTCCTTTTGGGATTTTGCAGAGAAAAGACGTTGTCAGCTTTTTACTTCGGAATACGCGGTCGCGGAGGCCAAAAGAAATCTTTCTACCTTGGAGCAGTTGAAGAGACTGGAGGCCTATGTGTCAAAAGTGAGAATCACACCGGAAGTCGATCCCGGGACGCCATGCCCTATTCCGTTGCCGGAGAAGGACCGACCGGTGATGCTGGCTGCCCTGTCTGCTAAAGTCAACTATCTTATCACAGGGGACACAATACACTTCGGAAAATATTTCGGGCAGGTGGTCAGCGGGGTGAAAATCTGCCGCCCCGCGGACTACTTCAAGCATGGAAAGTGAAAGTCACAGCCCCTGGGAGAATCTTTGGGCTTGCAATATTGCAATTTTAAGTCTCCCTTCACGATGGAGTCAATTCAAGCAAATTGCAGCTTTGCAGGCCCCATATTCCTTTCGAGGGTATTAACTAATGCCCCATGCCCGGAGGGCACCCTCGAACCATGAAAATCATTGAGGGTTACGGTTATGGTTAAGAAGCCGGTTTAGGTTAGGTCTTGGGGTAAGGGCTAACTTCCTTAGGACCAGCAACTTAACCCATTGACCAAACTGGCATCCTTACCCTATCCTTTACCCAGGAGTTGCTATTTTCTACATAAAGAAATTTCTACGGCCTCCGGCGCGAGCGGACTAACCAGCGCGAAGCTTTTTCAACCGAACCCTTGATCTCGTGCGAAGGCGATTTCCTAACGTCTTACGGACCGCGTCGCAAACGACATCCGCGAGACGGACACCTTGAACGGACTCCTTTAAGGCATCGTTCATCAGGGTCTGATAGTTGGCGCCGGTCATCCCGGCTCGAGCCTTGAAGGCGGCCAATACTTCGGCATCGACCCTGATCGTGATGCGCGTCTTCTTTCCCGCCAGAGATTGAAGCTTCGCCAGATGCGGCGTTTGCGCAACTGGCTTCGCATCAGAGAAATCGTAGTCTTTAAACTTCTTGTGGAACTTATCTGAACTGCTTTTCATAGCGTCTCCGTTGCTTCGCATTGGCTTTCCAGGCCGAGATGACCCGTATCGTCTCTTTGCGATAAGTATAAACCACCACAAGAATCCGTCCTTTTCCTCCCATGCCCAGGGTCACGAAACGTTGCTCGCTCCGGGCGTCATCGTCCTCACGCGTCAGGGCAAAAGGATCGAATATGTACAGTCAAGTCCTGTTTGCAGATGCGGGGAACCATGCCAGGGGGTTGGGGAACGGTTCCCCCAGGGGATATTACAAAGAGTGGGGGACGTACATCTCTTAGCCTCTGCTTCGCCGTACGAAATCCCCCCAATCCCCCGGCCCATCCCATGATGTAAAGCCCCTGGCGCGTCCAATGTCGCTTGTCTCGGCATATCTCCTATTTTACGCCTTTCCTTCCTCCACGCCAATACTTATTTCCCTTTGCACCAACGTGCCCAACGTGCTGCTTCGGAATAAGCCCCCATCTCTCTTCCCCGCGTTCCGTGCTGTCTTTCGCGGATCGGAATTCGGTAGGGGCGGCATCGCCCAAAAATGAGGTTCGGAGGGCGACATGAGCGAAAAAAATTGATTGACAATTATAAGATAATTTGCTATTTAATTGATTGATAAATCTTAGGAGGATTGACATGCGGTTCGTTTCGGTGAGGGACCTGAGTACGAAAGCCAGAGAAATCTGGAACAGAATTAAGGAGGAAGAGATCGTTGTCACCTCCAACGGAAAACCTGTTGCCATCCTTTCCGGAGTGACAGAGGACACTCTGGAAAAAACCCTCCAAACCCTTCGGCGCAGCCGCGCCCTCATGGCCCTGGAGGAAATGCAGAAGAAGGCAGTGGCATCGGGTATGGACAAGTGGACAGACGTCCAGATCGAATCAGAAATTCAAGCCGTTCGGAAAGCCCGCAGACGATGATGATCGTTCTTGACACCAACGTTGTGGTCTCCGGAATCCTGAGGCCCTACAGCAAACCCGCTGCCCTGTTGCGTTTGGTTTCAGCGGGAAAGATACAGGTAGCCTATGACCTTCGAATCCTCTCCGAATACCGAGATGTGTTGCAACGGTCAAAATTTGACTTCTCGAAAGAAGATGTCGATGCTTTTCTCACTCAGATTGAGAAGGAAGGACTCCTGGTGTCCGCGACACCCGTAACCTTACAGTTACCGGACCCGGACGATCAGGTTTTTCTGGAAGTAGCCGTTTCGGCCCGTGCATTTGCTCTCATAACAGGAAACAAGCACCATTATACCCGCAAGGAATATCATGGAGTCAAAATCTTTTCCCCCGCCGAATTCCTCGAAAAACAAACCGCATAAAATTGGAAGAGACCACTGGCGGCGGGGGGGCGCTATTGGCACCGATTTAAATCTCCCCTTTTAGTGCGATCTAAGATTCCCTCCTTATAATTCTTTAATAACTAAACTACGTGGTCTTAGATTCCTGGTTCCCAGGTCCTTATAATGTCGCATCGTTATCGACGATTTTCTTTGCCGGTGCTTTTTCTGCGACTTGTCTTGATCCTCCCTCTTCTCCGCACAAACTCCGTTTTGTATTGTCCCCCTTTCATCCAATCGCCGACCTGCTTATCCGAATCACACCCAATATCTTCCTTCCCCTCCCCTGCTATCTCGACTCTGTTTCCATATATACGAGCAAAACCTACTCTCCAGGTCACGGAAAGGATTGCTCTTTATGAGAACCGTCCCCATTTCTCACTCGCTACCCTACTCTTGCCCCAAATTGCCGTTCCAAACGGAAAAGGCGACCCCATCTGGCGGCCAAATGTCTATTTGACCAAGAAAGCGATCAATCATGATTGTTTTCGAGATATGCTCTCACTGTCTCAACAAAATGAGCTGCATTGCTCAAGGTTTCATGAGCCTTCTCTTTTGCAATGGGCATGAAGGTTCTGTAATCTGATACCTGGCGCAGTTCGAATGCCTTATGAAAGTCCTTCGAAAGCTTCTGAGGAAAAAAGCCTTTAAGGACAAACTCTGTATCAAAGAGGCTGATTACTCCCGCATGCTTCGAAGGTACCTTGCTTATTTTTTGGAGGAGGGCAAGGGCGGCGTAAAACATTGCGTAATACGCCCTATTCACAATGCTCTGCGGGCTCCGATTGCCCTCCAAAGAGGAACCGTGCATCTTCAAGGGCTGTCTGTGCCTGTTCGAGACGGTATTTTACAAGGCTCCTTATCTCTTCTTCTTTCATACAGCCACTCCCTCTGCTTCCACGGCTTGTGCGAGCAAAGAACACCGCTCAGGGCTGTTTTCCCATTCCTCTCTGGTGAACACGACCGGCACAACAACAATCCCATACTCAAAACCCGCCTCCCATGCACAATCACTTACAGAATCAAAACCATCTTCTTTGAAGGAGTCACTTAGAATAACCACAACATCCATATCGGAGTAAGGTCCTGCCTCCTGTCTCGCTCTTGAACCAAACAGAATCAGCTTATGTAGACTGACCCTTTCCAGGAGTAATCGTTTGAATTTGTCGAGCACTGCCTTTTCTATTTCATTCATCCTATCCTCCACACTCGCTCCAGTCCCCTGCTCTTTCTTTCTCTATCACCCCAACTTCCCGAACGATGCCAATATCTCGCCCCCCGCTGAATCATGTTTCAGCTTTCTAACAATGTCACAACATTATCAAGGAAGAGACGCAATAGGAAATAATTTTAAAAACTAGACTACGTTCCGGAGGCTCGTAGTACTCCACAGCCCCATCGAATTCTTCTTTGGCATCGGGGTGAAAATAAAATTTCATCGCCGGTACTTCTTACGAATATCCGAGAAAACCTTCTCGCCAGAAATCAGTTTCACCTTACCTCTGTCGATTTCGGCAATACGTCGTTCAGCCTCCTTGGCCCAAAGTCGGTCGATTTCCGGCTGCGTGGGCAGGTTCAGGCTGGCAAGCAACTGTTCTACCAGACTCACCCTGGCATCGGCTGGGAGCATGAGAACATCATCAAATACCTTCTTGGAAGCAACGGACATATTCATATCCTCCATTCAAACATATTCAAGCACATTTTACAGAAGGAAGCAACCCCTCTCCAGGTAGACCCAACGTGATGTCAAGGTTGCTTCCCCATTTTCAAGTTTCGCCTGCCTGCGCGTAGCCGCTTCGGCGAAGGCAGGGATTTTGTGCTTCGGATTTGGTCGCGGCTACGCCGCACTGTGACCCCTGTGCCTCTGTGGTGAAAACTGTCTTCTGCCCTATCTCAGTTTCAAAGCGCGTTTGGGCCGAATCTCTCCTCGCAGAAGCTGAGGCTTTTTGTCTGTCGGTATCTCCCCGACAGACAAAAATATCCCACTCTCCCCCTTTGTCCTTTCTTCCTCCGTGCCCTCTGTGTCTGGCGGTGAAAACCTTATCTTGGACGAGAATGATCGTTATCGGCGATTTTCTTTGCCGATACTTTTTCCGTGATTTGTCTTGGTCCCCCTTCTTCTCCGCAGAAACTCCGTCCTGTATTATCCCTCTCCATCCAATCTCCCAACTTCTCATCCCAATCACACCCGGTATCTTTCTTCCCCTTATCATGCTATCTCGACTCTATTTCCCAATATACAAACAAAAGTCTCCCCAAGTGGCGGAAAACCTTGCTCTATATGAGAGCCGTCCCCACCTCCCAGCAGTGATCGTTTCTTATCGCTCCTATTTATCAGCCAATAGCAGCTGTTTTGGGCTTTAGGGATTCTTCGCGCTTTTCACGCAGCTCATTGTGTCTTTTGCGGAGTGACTTAGCAAATCTTTCAAGTGTGCCTATGTCTTCTTGAATTTCTTTTGGGTCCGGGCGGTTCTCTGAGAGGGCTTTGGATCTGTCGTGACCAAGCATCCACTCTGAGCACTTAACCATGCCGAAGTGGATAGTCGTGTAATCTGCTGTCTCAACGGCTACCGACTTAAGCCGCTGCGTTTGTACTTCCTTGCCGTGGCGCTTTATCGTCCCGTATAGCAGCAGTTCCTCGACAAGCGCTTCCCATGTCTCTCTCAGCAGAGCATACAAGTCTGCTGCCTCCCTGTTGTATTCAACTTGACTTACCGCATAAAGACCCTTGGAACGATGCAACTCCGTGCTCAAATAATCTATCCTATCTTTGACGAGCATAGCATGCCAAGGCAATCCGTTTATACATTTTCCGATTGCGCTTGAGACCCTGCGGACTGTTTGCGGAGTGAAGCACACTCCCGCTTCCGCTGCTTTTGATTCGAGGTCAATGAGAAATGCAATGTCATGGGTAAATATTATTACTTGCCTACTTCTTGCTTCCTCAACCAGCCGTTTTGCAATCTTGTCCCGGTAATTATGGTCCAGGGAGCAAACCGGGTCATCGAATACGATCGGACATTTATGATTCGCTACTCGCAATTCCGCCAAAAACCCTGCTACCGCCACAACGCAGTGCTCTCCTTCGCTAAGTATGTCTGAAAGGTTAGATTTCGGTGGCGCTTGGCTTCCCCTCAACTCCAGCTTATGCTTTGTTTCACCTTCCATCCCCGAAGCCTTAAGGTTCAATGGCAGGTGCTTTGCGCCCAGACTTACCAATTCTTCTTGGAGTGAGTCCCTTAGTTGAGGCGTCAAGGCTTCGGTGATTATCCTCTTGCCTTTCAGAGTCACCCCGATAAACTCCGTTTCAACTATGCAGGATTCGTACCTTTTTGCAAGTCTAATCTGTTCAACGTAACGGAGAATTTCGTTTTTCCGCTTACTAAAAAGCTTTCGCGCTTCAAGCTCTGCCCTTTGTATTTTCATCTGCTCATATTCTTCGGGTATTGACGCCTTCTCTATCTCCTGAGCTTCTGCCTTTAATTTCAATGCCAACTTCTCAAGGCCTTCTTTAGGGCTTGGTTTAGCTGGTGAGAATTCGAAAACCTTCCGGTTCTTCGCTGCTTGTATGATTTCATATGAACGAAGCTGAATTGACGGAAAATACTCTTGAATTGCGTTTACAAGGCTGCCCTCTTGCTCCCGGAACTCGTCCATTATGTCCTTGTAGGTTTCCAGTGCCGGAAACCTAAGACTCTCCACCTCCGTCAAGCCCTCCTGCAGAGCCAGCGTGGCCTCATCCACATCCTGCTTGGTGGCCTTCTCCATGAACTCCTTGAATCTTAGCATTCGCGCCCTGGCCTCCAGTTCCAAGGGTTGCATGCAAAGAACGCACAGGCTTCCATCTTCCATAACGGGAAATTCCTTCCCAGGATAGGCCAATTGTGCGGAGTAATCCTTCGCGGCGCTGTAGAGGTTCTGCCAGACTTTCTCACCTGCGCCGGGGAGAGGCTCACCTGAGAGGTTTTTTTGCGATACGATCGCAAGTGCAGTTTCAGCAGCAATCAGATTGGATATCCTCTCGCTCATGGTGTGTGCTTTGACTTCCGATAGGGCAGAGTCGATCTCCTTAATGTGTTTTGAAAGGGTGTTAAGGCGGTCCGCAAGGTTGCGGAGGCGCTGGGCTTGTTTCTCGGGCGTATGGATTTCCATTTCCGCGAGTTGTTTCCAAAGCCTTGACAACCTCTGCTCTTCTTCCTCCGTCCAAGCAGCTAATTTCTCAACCGCCTCATCCTTTGTCTCATGGGTCAACTCCGACAACAGCTTCCCAGCTTTAGTAGAACCAGGAATGTCAGGATATACGAGAGCGCTGAGCTTGGGCTTTTCCAGCTCAAGCCTTGCGCGAAGCTCCTTGTACAAAGAAACTGTTTCTTCGAAAACGTGGGCACCGTAAGGGAGGTAAGTGGCCTCGTTATTTTCGTCAACAATAACCCTAGCACATTTCGAATCGAACACACAGATATTTGACAAGGCGTTAGGCTCTTTCTTGTCGCCGTCCTTCCAGACCATATCCTCATCTCGGGCGTCGCCAATTGATAATTTGAAAAGGGCCTGCGCCGGTTGTGCAATCTTTTCATTGAAAACGTTTGGAAGAAGCTTTTCCTTGGTATCCTTCGCCTTACAGGCCTTTTTTAGCACTCTCGCGTACCCTGACTTTCCGGAAGCATTTTCCCCATAGATAACCGTCAACCCCTCATGCGCAAACGGAATACCTGAGCCATCAGGTAGGGCATTCACATTACGAAGGTCCGTCATTTCCTTTAAAGTCATCTTAAGCGTTGTCTCCGGAACTCCTGACACATCCGCTTTCGTTAGAGGTTGTGATTTTGGTGCAGGGTGCTCAGGATCTACAATCCCATGCGTTTCTTTAACCATCCTAAAGATTTCATCCTTATCTTCCGGAGTCAATTCATTCTGAAGCAGCCTGCGCACCGCATCACTCTGCCAATGAAGAAGCTCCTCGCCAGCCCATTTGATTATTGAATCAAGTGCTGACATATCTCCTGTCTCCTCCAACGTCCTGACGTGTCGGTAGTGGCGCCAGTCCCCGACATTTGCCAAATCTGAATCAATTACTGTCTTCTCGTTTATTCGGAACGAACCGTATTTACCAAGACGGCGAAATATCGAATGTCAAGGACTGATCTCGCTGGCCCCATCCATTCAGGGCTTCTTTTTCCGATCAGCAACAACACGAAGCAAATGGCTCGCCAACTGAACCATCTCTATGGTTTCACTCGGATTGGAAATCGCAACATGACGATGACTGGAAGGATTCTTAAACCGTCCGATGGATCCAGCAAATAGAGATTGCAGTGCTTCACGTTCCGCTATCTGTTCGGTTTTGTCTGTCAAAGGGCCGGTTTCGGGGTGGAAAGCCTTTCTCATTAGGTCCGTTCCATAAAGAGATTCAAACCCCGGACCGGCGGTCTCCCGCACGGCTACTTCAACTATTTTAAAGGCTTTAAACACCGTCGTTTCATAGTCCCCGCGCAAGAAAAGAGGATACACCTGCTCGGCAAGATCAGGGTGAATGGACCACTTCGGGAATAAATTTGCATACCGAAAAGCATCATAGTCTCCTTTAGTCTTTGTTTGTTTTCCACGCCTGCTGAGGATATACCATCCATTCGAATTACCGGGTTCCATCACAATGAACCCTTCCCTTTCGAGACAGCTCCATGCCTCCATCAATACCCTCTGACACTCTTCCCACTTGTCTTGCGTATATCCTCGAACCGTGCTTTCTCCCGAAAAGTTTGCTGGATGCTCATGAAATTTTTCCGGATTACCCTTCGCATGGAAGTACTGTAAGACGAACCCGGCCAATTCTTCAGGGGAAAGAGCAAGAAGAACATCGGCGGTTGGGATAAGGTCCTTGAATTGCATACCTCCCCTCCATTTCAGTCTGCCGCTGCAGAATTCAGATAGACGGACGGCTATGGACGGCTCTCAGACATCTCTATAAAATCAAAATGTTACGAATCGTTTTCTTTGCCAAAAGCCGTTGTATTCACTTTTCATTATAAACCCTCCTATTGCGCGCAACTCTTCCCCTCCATCACCCCTCTTTTTATCCAAACTTGCGACTCTTCCCCGTGACAAACAGATTGCTCCCTGTGTTGTCCCCCCTTTCTGCAATCTTTTTCTTCGGGATGGCTTTCATATACCAAAAACGGAATTCTCTGTCAATCAGAAAAGACCATGGTCCAAGAGGGGATAGAAAAGGTCTATGATTACAATTTTGAGGAGTCGTTCTGTTCTATATCCATCCTTCCTTTAAAACTCTCAAGGCATTTCCCCCGAGAATCAATTTGACTTGCTTTGGGTCATTGATATGGTTTAACAGATTCCGGGTTAAATTCGGCATTTCGGATGGGTCTTCGAGATCGTCACTCGTATCCGTAAAGCCGTCGTAATCTGTGCCAATTGCAATGTTCTCATAAGTGCCTGTGATGTTATTGATATAATCTATTGTTTCAATCAATTTTGGGATACCCGGATTAAACTGAAGGAATTTCTCTTCCTCCCCGAACACCCAGTAATTATCGGCAATCAGGCCGATCACACCATGACAATTCTGGATCTCCTTCACTTCGTCGTCGTCGAGATTATAGAACTTGTCCGGACTGGATTGATCAAGGAACAATTTTTGAACGCCGCCATGCGAAAAGACCAGGGGCCTTCTGCTGTCTCCAAGGGAACGGTTAATATCGAAAACCTCCTTTCTTGCCCGGGGTGTCGAATGGGCCAGATCCACAACCATTCCGATCCTCAGCATTTCTCTCACGACACCTTCTCCAATAGGGGTCAGCCCTTTCCCAAGGTTCGATGTATTCTGACACTCCAGAATTTTCCTGATCGTCGGAGGAAGACCGGTGACCTGACAGGTTATGTCATTCGGATAGAAATGGGCCAAAGTCATCTGGCATACGCCCCTGTCCTGCAATAGCTTTAAATTGCTCAAATACTTCGAAGGATCCTGGTGAGTTCTGCCAAGAGAGTGAGCGCCTTCAACGGCGTGTAAGAACGCAATTTCACTTCTATCAATCGCCTTTTGAAGTTCGTCATAGTTCTTCGGCACGGAAAGACTGAAGCCTTTTGACCTTGCTTCATTGACCTTACTCTCAAATTGGTCAATGATTCCCATGGTCTGGTCGAAAGGGGCATTGCTTGATGAATCGTCCTCTACTTTATCCGTTAATGAGGTAAAAAAGTTCTTCAGAATTTTAAACACACCACCCATCAATGTGCAATTATCGATGAATGGCTTCTCGGGGAGATATACCGTTGAGAGCACTACGTCAACACCACCCTGCAACAGTTTCGGTATATCCGTCTGCAGGTAGAATGGGTTAAAATCGATAAAGGGGAAATGATTCTTATGCATATCATACAGGTTGTAATCAAAGAGGTAGGTTTTTAAAACAGGATGTGCATGGATATCCACAATCGTGTTCAGTTGATTAAATCGTTGAGCTTCGGCCATTGAAACCATAATAACCTCCTTTGGGTTGCCCTTTTCTGATAATTCTCAGGGGCCACGTCCGTCACTCTCGGGACGATGTCGTTCTTGTTCAAAAGGTATTCCATCTGTCCGACCCCCTCCGTAAGATCGATCCCTTCCCTTTCGGTCATCAGCCTGCCGAGATGAATCCATCCACTCCGCTTCAAGCTTTGTGCCTGGCCTTCGGCCCCGATGATTTCCCGTCCGGTTGTCTTATCCATTGGCCTATTTCACTTCGCCTTTCTCTCATGTGGCCGGTGCCGCTTTGTCGGGTCTTGTGCCTGTTGAACGGAGGTTTACGACTTTATTGAGCATGTCGAACCAGAATGGAGCACCGAGGGAAACAGCCAGGCCTGTGAGGAAGAGGCCTACCGCCTTGCTCAGAACCTGCCAAAAGCTGTTGAATATATCGAGAGATTTCTCTGTCCAGCCAATCGGGAACTGCAACTTATCCATTTCCTCATTGATGAGGGTTATCTTTTCCTGTTCCTCGTCGGGATTGTTATTGGAAGGCTGCTTTGCGATCTCCTGGGCCTTTGCAACCAGTCCCGCACGCATGACAGGGTCCTGGAAGAGGGCCTTTGTGATTGAAATAGTATCCGCATTGAGTGCGAGGGCAACCGCCAGAGCGCACGCAAAAACAATTTTTTTGGACTCCCTCTTGTACCAGCCTGAAACCCTGTCCATCCCTTCATCAAACCATCTCTCGAAGTTCTCCCGGGCTTTCTTCAGATTATCCTCGGCATCATCAAGGAGACACGACACAGTCTCCCGAAGCTCTTTGGGGAGGCTGCTGGCCCCCTTGCGTAAATCACCGATGGTTCGTGAGCCTTTGGTGGAATCGGAAGGAGCGATGACGTCCATCAGGGCAAGGGCAAAGAGTCGGGAGGAAATATAGGAGGGTTTCTTCCCCTTCAGTGTAAGTCCCGTGATCAGAGAATGGTTGAAAAACTTTGTCGAATATCCCGTCCCATCTGGGTCACTGAGAAGGGTTCGGATTCCCTCTTCAAGATTTTTCGCCCTCATTTCAAGCCTTTTTGAGATCCATTCCGTGATAACCGAACAGGTCAGGCTCAGAATTAGATAGACGAGTATGACGCCAATCGCGACATCGATTATTACCGATCCAAACACTTTGCCCTCCTTTCAGCACTGGAATGCCATCTTCTGTTCCCTCGTTGGCCCTAAAACTTCCAGTTACGAAATCCGGTGAATTGAAAAACGAGAGAGACGCGGATCACCTCCTATTGATCGTCGTCCACTTCCGTTAACGAAAAGTGGTCGGGCGCAGCATGGGCGAAGTCCGAAGGATCTGGGCAACAAGGATTCCGTGGAGAAAGAGGATCAACACAACAGCAGAGAGGATTCTTCCGAGGAGCATAGGACACCTGTCTCGATCACCATCCACTCATCCTTGATAAATTCGTAAAAAGTCGAAAAGGGCTGATGATCGTCATTCCGGCCCGCTGCGCCAAGCGCTTGCGCGGCGAGCGAAAGCCGGAATCCAGTGATCTTAGGTAAATATAAAAATACTGGACACCGGTTTTCACCGGTGAGACGACATTTTACGAAATCATCATCCTTGAGATGTGAGAATTCGCCCACAGAGCGAAGATTACAGGTTAGAGAAAGGTGCATCAAAACCACGGAGCCTTCGGGAGGTCACTGTCCCCCTTTTTGAGATCCCCCCGCGAAGAATCTTATAGATATTCATGGCTCCGACGTTTACGGAGATAGGATATACTTCTGAAAATATTTTGTCAATGAAAAAATTGAACCTTCGTTGTCATTCAGTTACAGGGGGTTTAAGGGAGAATTTCGGTTCCCTGATGGTTGGATCTTAGTCCGTGGAATAGAGGTGCAGGGGAAGACTTCATGCCCTCCCGAAGGCCTCAGATGGGCGGACGTAAAACCCGCCCCTACATCTGACCTATAAACGGTTGAGGAAAGGAAGGACAGGGTTTCCCACCTCTTACGGAGAAGGCGGAAGGCAGGATCGGATAGAGGGACGTTACAGCTTTCTTTCCGGGGTGCCGTCGTATTCATGCTCTTTCGGGTTGATGTATCTCATCGGTTTCATCCTGGTCTGTTCCTCATGCACGTGGGCCACCAGACCCGGAACCCTCGCGAGAATAAAAAAGGCATTTGCAAGCTCGGAAGGAATGTTCATTTCACAAAGCAGGGCGGCGATGGCTCCGTCTACGTTGATGGGCAGCCTCTTTCCACCGCTCTGTTCGATCGCGTCTTCAATGGCCTTTGCCATTCCCACATAATCTCCGGCGATACCAAGCTCGGAGGCTATTTGAAAAAGCTTGATCGTCCGCGGGTCCTTGGTATGGATTCGATGGCCGAACCCCGGGAACCTCTTATTCTTCTCCTTATATTCTTTAACAAGAACGGCAGCCATCTCCTGAGCGGACTGATTACCCTCCTTTTTTCGCTTAACCGCTCCCTGGATCACCTTCATGGAGTCTTCAATCGCACCTCCATGGTGCCTCGATATGGCGAGGATGCCTCCTGCCACGGCGGCATTCAGGGGGGACCCTCCCGTCGCAATCGTTCGCGCAGCCACACAGGAAGGAGGAGTCACTCCATGGTCAATCGAAGCGACGAACATCGCATCGATCATCTTTGCCTTCTTTTCGTCCGGCAGCTCCCCCTGGATGGTCAAGAAAACGGCTTGAGCGAAGGTGATATTCCCCATCAACTCATCGAGCCGATACCCCCTCAAAAGCAGCTTGTTGGGTTCAATCTTCGTAATGGAAGTCTTCCAGGTTTCCTCAGTCATGGTTTTTCCTCCGTTGTTCTTGGTTAAACGGTGGATTCGCTACGTTCCCGCTGCGCTCGCGCGACAGCGCGGCGAGTAATCCACCCTGCTTCTGTGTCATGATTTATTTTGGGTTTATGCTATGCGCTATACGCCATGCGCTCTGCGATTACCGAACCACCTTCTTGAGCACCTCTGCCGTCACCTTTGGAATTTCACTAAAATCATCTACCACATAGGCTCCTACTTCCCTGAGCCTCTTCACTTTTCCTTCGTGCGTCCCACGGCCTCCCTCAATGATCGCTCCCGCATGAGAGAACCGGGTCCCTGACTTGGCTGCGGCTCCACCGATGAAAGCAACAAGAGGCTTAGTAAATTCTCCCTTTTCGATCAGATCGGCCACCCTTTCTTCCTGGGTGGACCCGATCTCACCGAACATAACAACCGCTTTTGTCTCTTCATCCTTTTCAAACATCTGAACCACGTCCGGATGAGAAGTTCCGAGAACAGCATCGCCACCCACATGGATGATGGTGCTCTGGCCAATCCCCGCTCTTCCCAGGTAATAGGAAATGGCCGATGTAATCCCCCCGCTCCTCGAAGTGACGCCAACCACGCCCGGTTTAAACCAGTCCCTCGCAGATTCGGCCCGCCCTCCGATCATCCCGAGAACGGCTTTCCCCGGGCTGATCAAGCCTAATGTATTGGGGCCCACGAATCTTGCCCCTTTTCCTTTTGCCGCTTCCGCTATCTCCAGGACATCATAGAGAGGGACTCTGTCCGGGACGATCACCAGCAGCTTAATGCCGGCATCCAACGCTTCCAGGGCCGCCTCTTTTACCCCGGCCGCTGGAATGAATATGACGCTTACGTCCAGAGGTCCCTCCTTCTCATTCGCCTCGCTGACGGTATCGTATACCGGAATTCCGTGGGCGAGTTCACCCTTTCGGCCAGGGGTCACACCTGCGACCACCCGGGTTCCGTAATCCTTCATCAGCTTGGCCCTCGCCATCCCCTCACGGCCGGTAATTCCCTGAATCACAACCTTCATTTTTTCATCAACTAAGATTGACATACTTCAGACTCCTATCGTTTTATCTCAAATGTCTCTGATTCCGGGCTGACGGGTCCTCTCTTTCATGAACCCCATCCCCTCCCTCACCCTCCCCTTGAAGGGGAGGGGATTGAAACCTAAGACCCTCCCTTGAAGGGGAGGGGACATTTTTTGCGAAAGAAAATTGAGGATTAACCTTTCAATCCCGGTATTGGTAAATCGATGTAGATCCCTTTGTTTCCGTCGAACTGGCAGGCCAGTTCGCAAGCCAGGCATTCCGTACATCTTCCCTTCTTCGCCTCCTGAGGCGTAACGTTCAAAATCGGCATTCCCTGATCGTCGAACTTCAGGATCTTGGCGCTGCAGGATTCAACACACGGTCTTTTCTCACATGATTTACACTTCCCATGATCGATCCACAGTTTCCCGGTAAGGGTATCAAAATAGTAAGAAGACGGACCGGGCTTGTCCTCATCTCTCGCAGCTATACCTTTTCGACCGTAGTCCCAGGTGTCAATGAGCGCTCTCAGTCGCTTGGCGCAGTAAACGGCAGACGTATCTCTTCCGTAGGCTTCAAGCTTGCACGAAAGGTCTTTTGTGTAGGTATGGAGGATCTCGATGGCAAGTTCCTCGGAGTTCCCTCCAATGCGGATGACAGCAGGGATCGCCGGGTCGACTTCGCGAAATGCTTTGACCAATCCCCTTGCAGAATGAAACTGCTCCTGACTGGCTACCCCCGATCCGGAGGCAAAGTAGCCATCGATGTTCTTCTGAGAGAGTATGATTCTTGCCGCCCGGTAGACCTTGGAGGCCGACGGATTCCCGCTCGCATCGCAATAGTTGGCAATCCGGAATCCCTGGCTTAAAAGGGCATCCATGGACATCATGGAACCTCCGCCGCCCGCACCATGAAACCCGATGTATCCGGACCGGGGCTTCAATTCCTGCTCCATCTGCAGGAAATAGAACGTACCCCGATGGTCTTTGGCCTCCACCTGAAAGGCCACTTTCTCCAGGTCCGTCGGAGGGCGGTCGAATTCCCGGGCGATCTCAATACCCAGTTCAGGATGCCGGAAGACGGCATAGTCGTCAACGACCATGTGGCAATCCGCTGCGACGATCTTTCCTTCCTTAGTCAAGACCAGAGGATTGATTTCAGCAGACCGGGCCTCGTTCTTTCTGCATACCTGAAAGAATCTCACCAGCAAATCACCCAGTCCTGTCTGAAGCTCTCCCCTTATTTCAAGTTTTCTCAAAATATCTTTTGCGTGATAGCCTCTCAATCCTGCATTGATGTCGACAGGTAATTTCACCACCTTGTCCGGAAATCTCGAAGCGATCTCCTCAATTCCCGTACCACCGACCGAACTGAAAATGACGACAGGGCATTTGTTCACATCGTCAACGATCATCCCGACGTAGAATTCTCTGTCGATATCGAGCTTCTCCTCAAGGAGAACCTCTCTCACCTTAAACCCTTTGAGATTCATCCCCAGGATCTGATCAGCAACCTTTTCCGCCTCTGCCGGGTCCTGTGCGAATTTGACTCCGCCCGCATGGGCCCTTCCCGTGACCCAGGCCTGGGCCTTAATGACAACCGGTTTCCCAATCTCTGCCGCAAAATTCTTCGCTTCCTCTCCGGTTTTCGCCCGCCTCCCTTTTGGAATGGGGATCCCGCCCTTCTCAAGTAATTCTTTTCCCTGGTATTCGTATAATTTTGCCATATCTTTCTCCTACCCTCTGCATGACACTGGATTCCGGCTTTCGCCGGAATGACGAAAAGGGACAATACACTGAATGCGTCTCTCCGGCGAAAGCCGGAGTCCAGTGTATGAAGACGCCATCTCTTTTATGATGTTGCCATTCCAGAAACAAACACCCACCCACCCACCCACCATCTAATCATTGCTCAGGACAACGGTGGCCCTCCTCGGTTCGAAGCAGCAGCAGGGCCTGACACTCACGATCCGAACGCCGCTTGCCCTGAGAGGACCAATCTTAAGAAATGTTCCCAGTGCTGTCGTCCTTCCGCCGAGCCCGAGAGGGCCAACGCTTGTCGCATTAACCAGCCCGGTAACCTTCTTCTCCCACTTGTTCTGGCGGGTCAGGCTCCCTTCCTTCATCGCCTCCAGCATGAGGGAAGACGCCTCCATATGGGTTCTACCAATTCCAACGGCAAGAACACAGGGAGTGCAACCTAAGTTTTTCATCTCAGAGGCTGCCCAGCTTGCTGCCTCATTGAGAACGGTCTCGATGCTCCGCTTATGGAAGACGCGGTAGGTCTTCGCCCTGATCTCGGGCCCCCCTCCCAGTAACAGGACAGTTATACTAACCTTACTTCCCTTAACCGATTTAACGATGACGGGTGCCGGCAGTACCTTTCCAGGGTCATTAAAAAGGCCCTCGGACTGCTCGACCCTTTCAACGGGGCCTCCTTTCACTGCCATCGGCCTCCCCGGCATAAGCCTTAGCCCCTGAACAATTCCACTGTTGATGGCTGAAAGCCATCCTCCGGGGAGGACTGCCTCATCACCCACCTCGATAACGACATGGGGGATTCCTGTATCATCGCAAAGAGGAAAGGTCTTCTCTTCCGCAATTCTCGCGTTCTCCATGATCTTCTCAAGGACCCACCTCGCATTCGCATCCTTCTCTTTCCGAATGGCATCTCGATAGGCAACCTTCTGGTCTTTCCGAAAGGTGGTCCCTGCCCGGATCAGACAATCTTTGACTGCGCTTTCAATGCGCTTTTGTGTTAACATCTTTCGTTCCTTTATCGCTTCTTTGAAGTGACAAAAATACTCTTCCCATGGGCAATCGCAATGATTGCCGGGAAACCCTTCACTTTCACCTCGTAGAGAGCCTCCATTCCTTCCTTCTTAAAGGCCGCAACGCGCTGGGAGACGATCTTATCGGAAAAGAGGGCTGTGACAGGCGGCGTGACCGCGAATACGGAATTGTGCCTCTTTAGTTCATCAATCGTCTTCTGGCTTAAAGCTCCCTTTCCCAGATGAATCTTTACGCCCGCTTCAGACAGGGCAGGAATGCTTCCCTCAATCTCCACCTTGTTACTCGTCGTCGGACCGATGCCGGCAGGACTGACCGCGGTATGAAAGATAACCGCTCCCTTAAGGTTTAACTTCATCTGATCCAGATTTTGGCTCTCAATCAGTTTTACCAGTTGAGGCAAGACCGCATCTCTCCCACAATAGATCGATCCCTCGATCTCAATCTGGTCCCCGATTTTAAGCCTCCTGAACTCGGCTTCATCGATGGGTGTCTTAACTTTAATGATCTTCTTACCACCACGTTCTCTCTTCATACGGCAGCACCCTTCGTCGCTTGAAGCTCTCGATAGCGCTCCTGGAGTTCACTACTTTCGGCCTTTTTTAGCCGATTCAGCTCCTCAGCAAATGTTTTCTCCTGAATCTCTCTCAGCCTCCGGCCCAGTTGCGGAGAAGGGGGAATGCCATGTTTCCCATACATCCTTCTCACGAGCATGGCAATATTGAAAGGGGCCAACTCCGCCGGGCACCTGGCAGCACACATGCCGCACATGACACATTCCATCGAGAGCTCGACCACTTTCTCCAGATCCCCTCGCATGGCCGCGGCGACATAGTTCATCACCTCTAATTCCATGGGGCAGGCTTTCGTGCAGGTATTACACTGGAGGCATCTCAGGAGCTCCGGATAGAGTTTGACGATATTCGAATCGTTGGCCGCCACATTCTTGATGACATAGATCGCCTTATTGGCTGGAACATAAGGAAGCTGGACGAGATAGATATCCGCCTCGATCACGGTCTGGCACGCCAGTCCAACCTTCAACTGATAGTTGCCCTTCTTTCGGTAGATGGTTACGCAGGCTCCGCAGACCCCTCCACGACAGCCGCATCCCCTTCTCAATTTGTAGCCGGCAAATTCCATGGCCTTCTGGATCGTCAGCCCCTGGGGAACTTCGTACCTTCTCCCCATGATGTAGATGGTGATCAACTTAATGATGTCGTTGAGCATGGTCTCCTCTGTGACTGATCCCGTAAGTAGAACTCCTGGGTAAAGGTAAGGGGAAGGATGCCGGTTTGGTCAATGGGTCAAGTTATTGGTCCTAAGGAACGTAGCCCTTACCCCAACACTTAGCCTAAACTGGTTTCCTAACCCTATCCCTATCCCCAACCCAATTGTCATAGTATCCGCTACCGTCCTTTCGTATATTGAACGGTTGTGAGCGCCTTCTCGAATCGATAGTCCGGAAGGAGCATTGGAGAAACCGTCCCTGAAACGATCCCAAGCTCCTTCAGGGATTTCTGGTAGGCTCTCACATGGTCCAGGCTCAATTCCCCGGCCTCGATTTGACTCACCTTTCGCGCCATATCGATCCCGGCACGACGGCCGAAGACGAAAATATCGACCAGTGAGTTTGATCCCAACCGGTTATGACCATGGACACCCCCTGCCACTTCGCCGGCGACGTAGAGGTTGGGAATATTCGTCTCACCGTTTACCCCCGTCTCGACTCCACCGTTCTGATAATGCTGCGTGGGATAAACGAGGATAGGCTCTTTAACAGGATCGATACCGTATTTCTTAAATCGGCTGTGAATCCCCGCGAAACGTCTCAGGAAGGTCCCGGGACCGCCTCCCACGATGTCGATAAGCGGCGTATCCAACCACACCCCCACCATTCCCGTGGGGGTTAAAACGCCCTTCCCTCTCTCGCCGCACTCCCGGATGATTGCAGCAGATAGAGCATCTCTGGTTTCGAGGCGGTCGACAAACATCTCCCCCTCGACGTTGACCACCTGGGCTCCCTGGGCCCTCAAGGCCTCGGAAATGAGAAGGCCCAACATCTGCTCCGGCCAGGCAATGCCCGTGGGATGGTACTGAATAAAACCCATGTAGAGCAGTTCGGCTCCCGCCCGATAGGCCATCACCAACCCATCGGCCGTCGCTCCATAATGATTGGAGGTCGGAAATCCCTGTATGTGGAGCCGTCCAATCCCTCCCGTCGCCAGAAGAGTCGTTTTGGCCTGGACCACGAGGTACTGTTCCGTGTCGAAATTATACAAAGCCGCGCCGGCGCACTGCCCGCGATCATCCAGGAGGAGTTCTACCGCAGGGCTGAATTCCAGAAAGCGGATTTCCTGGTTCCTCACCTCATCGCAGAGGACACGCATGATTTCCAGTCCTGTGATATCCTTTACGGAATGCGACCTCTTCCGGGAATGCCCTGCCGGCATGTGCGCAAAGTAGGAGCCATCCGGGAGACGGTCGAAATTGACACCCAGATCCGTAAGCCACTCCACAATAAAGGGGGCATCGTTGACCAGGGTTTCGACCAGCTCTGGAATGTTCTGGCACCTTCCACCCACCATGGTATCGATGTAGTGGATGACCGGGGAATCCTCAGGCAGCGTGGCGGCGCCGATCCCTCCTTCTGCCATGATCGTGTTGGCATCGCCCAGTCTCAACTTCGTCGTCAGGAGGACGTCGGCTCCATTTTCCTTGGCAAAGAGGGCCGCGGTAACGCCCGCTCCCCCACCCCCGATGATCAGCACGTCGGTCTTGAAATCGACTTTTCCGAAATCGATGGCATCCGGATTCAATCGGCTGGGAGATTCGAGAAGCGTCACCAGTTCTTTGGGGACGAACTCTCCCTGATTCGGTCCAAAGGGGATCTCCCCTTTCTCGGAAAGCCGGAAATCGGGATGATAGGTTTCCAGGAGCTTTGCTTTTTCGACAAAATTGAGTCTCGGGAAGCTCCTATCGATTCGTTCACTCCGTGACGCTTCAACTTTTTTTATCGTATCCTGCATCTCAATCGGATAAGCCATCTTCTCCAACTCGCCCTGAACGTAAAATTTATATAACGGTCTCGTAATAAGTCGAAAAGGGCTAATGATCGTCATTCCGGCGAAAGCCGGAATCCAGTGATCTTAGGTAGTTATGAAAATACTGGACACCGGTTTTCACCGGTGAGACGACTTTTTGCGACATCATCTTATATAGATATCTATACTATAATACAACTTTTACCGCAACTGGAAACCGTGTCTTCCAGGGGGTCTTTCGGTAAAAGGAACGGCTGCGAAGCGTCTTTCCCGCAATGCCATCGTCCAATCGGGTTTTCCCATTAAACTTTCACGACCGTTGAAAGGAGTCTCATGAGGGTCGTTGAGAATAGCTCGGGTGCCTCCATGTGGGGAAAATGGCCCACCCCTTTCAGGACCTCCACCACCTTCGGACAACTTAGTAAGGATTCTGTTCTTCGTACGTTCTCCGGGGTACAAGACCAATCATCTTCTCCCGTTACCAGAACAACGGGAAATGAAATTTCCTTGAGGCGATGACTGATATCGAAGGAAGTGTAGGCCCTCAAATCGCCATGAATGACCTCAGAAGGAACCCTCTGGGTCTCCTGGCCGATGAGTCGCTTTTGCTCCTCCGAAGTAGCCTCCCCGCACAACGCCATGAAATTGGTCTCCCAATAATCGTGGATATTGACGGTAATGAGATCCATCAGGTCGTCGGAATAGGAGACAGCCTTTTTCAGAGTGCTTCCGGCTCCGTCTACCGCCACCCCGGCAAGGATCTGGTCGGGCCGGTTGAGACCCGTCAGCAGGGTGCATCCCCCTGCCATCGAGTGGCCGACCAGAACGACTTTCCCCAGGGCAAGGGTGTCAATGAATTGATTGAGAAAGTGAGCGTAATCTTCCGTCCGATCGATCATTCTCTTCGGGGATCGCAAGGACTTGCCGTGTCCGGGCAGGTCCACGGCTATGGTTCTGAATTTTTTCGAAAGGTAAGGAATCGCGAATCTCCAGGACAGGGTGTCCTGTCCGGCACCATGGACCAAAACCATCGGCTTCCCCTGACCTTCTTCCTCATAATATGTTCTCGTTTCCTGAACCTGGCAGTATGGCATGAGACCGTCCTCCCTTTCATTTGATGGATCGGCCAACTTCCGTGAGGTACCAGAGGACTTTCCAGTAGCGCATGGCCTCAACTCTGTCCCCGTCTATCCGTATCCTGTTCTGCCGGAAGAGACGATTCAATGTCCCCTTCGTCAACAGTTCCTTCCAGTCTTCCATGCCGCCCGCCACCGTGAAAACGGCACCCTCCAACCCGGGTTCAATGGCCTTGACCTGCCCTTCCGAAATCACGAAACGATACCCCTCGTCCAGGATTCTCCAGCCGATCGTTCCCCTGAACCATTTCGCAGCCTTCTGGAACTCCTCGTTTCGATTTGCCCTCACCTTGAGGTCACTGAACCACTCCAGACTCTTCAATCCCGCCATATCCTTTCTCCCTTTTCGTCTTCAGAGCTACGATTTTCACCCTTCTCACGGTCCGTTCCAGGTCCGACTATTCCCTTCCATGGATCCAGATGCTTCCGTCTCTTCTCCTGATCTTTTTTAACCGGACAATATACTTGTAGAGGTCGCCCCGGTAGGAGGTCTGAACCAGTTCGATGGGCTTCCGCCTTTTTGAATACATGATCCTTTCGACAAAAAGGATCGGCGATCCCGAGGCAATCCCCAATTGATCTGCAACATCCTGGTCCGCAAAGGACGCCTGAATCGTCTGAAAGGCCTCGGTCAATGGGATGCCTAAATCCTGCTCGAGAATCTGCAATAGCGATTTCTTGTAGAGCACCTTTTCCTTCAGTTTTTCACCGATCTCAACAGGGAGGTAATTCACGGTATAGGCGAACGACTTATCCTCAAGGAATCGAACTCGCCGGATCTGAATCGCCTCTTCCTTGTCTAATTCCAGTTTCTCTCTGACCGATTTGGGCACAATCAGCCTTGTTATTTTTACAGACTTCGTTTTCGATTTGGAACTCTGGGAGAAAAGATCATCCATAAACCCCGTAAACTCCAGACTGAAACTGCTGATGAGGCTCTCATTACGGGTGACAAAGGTGCCCTCGCCTCTTCTACTGACCAGGAATCCCTCTTGAGTCAATTGGGAAATTGCCTGCCGTACCGTTAATCTGCTGACCTTGAATTTCTCGGCAAGTTCATTTTCAGACGGGATCTTATCCCCGGGATCGAATTCTCCGTCGAGGATCCAATTCTTGATGGCGTGTTTGATTTGATAATAGACAGGAAGCAAGGCGGTCATGGGGGATGATCCCTTTCGGCAGGGTTCTAAAGTTATATAGATATCTATACAATTTAGGGCCCTTTGTCAAGGCTATTCGTTGACCCTGGGAATACTTGAATCTTGAGATTCCGATCACTTAAGATGGTAGTGACTTTGACATGGAAGGGAGACCTGATACTACCCGGAGCATAAAACAGATTGCATTTCGTAGGGCGAGGCTTCAGCCTTGCACCTACATGTTTGGTTATGGCGAATGCAAACTATATTATGCTCCCCATAGTATCTTTGGGCTTGACTTCGATCCAACAGATCATCAAAAAGGAGAGAGCTGATGCCTGAGTTACCATTGAACCCGAAGTTTACGGAAGCGGTTGCAATTCTTGTAAACCGAAGTCCTTATTTTTCGCTTCTCTCCATGGAAATCAAGGACCTTCAGTGGGGAACTTGCCTGATCGAGGTAGAACTTGGAGAGAAACACCTTCAAAACTTTGGTAACATCCATGGAGGAGCGATCGCTTCGGTTGTGGATGCAGCGACCTTCTGGGCCGTGTTCCCTCAGGTAGAAAGAGGGAAAGGCCTGACGACTGTGGAAATGAAGCTCAACTACCTCGCCCCTGTTCAGAAAGGGAAACTCGTGGCTCAAGGTCGATGTATCAAAATGGGGAGGACCCTCGCCCTGGGAGACGCTTCCGTCACGAACGGGGAAGGAACCCTTGTAGCCCATGGAACGGCTACCATGATGGTCGTCCCTGACCTGCGTATTCCAGGATATGAGAACCTCCCACCCACTCGATGAGAGCACCGGCCGCTTTCGTTTTCATGATTTTCTCAGTCCTCAACCCTTCACGCTAAATAAGCCTTCCGCAAGCGTTCATCCTGGAGGAGCGTTTCTGGTCTTTCCTCGAGGACGATCTTGCCCAGCTTGAGCACGTAGACCCGTTCGACGATCTTAAAGGCCTCCCGGACGTTCTGTTCCACGATAAGAATGGTCGTTTCTAATGTGGTGCTCAACCCGTGAATCTTATCCATGAGTTCTTTCACCACGAGCGGGGCGAGCCCCAGTGAAGGTTCGTCGAGCATCAAGAGTTTCGGCTGGGACATCAGGGCCCTGCCGATGGCAAGCATCTGACGCTCCCCGCCACTCATGGTTCCCGCCTCCTGGGTTGCCCGATTGCGGAGTATGGGAAAAATTCCATAGACCACCTCCAGGGAAGAGTTGAGGCCCCTGGAATCCTTTACGTAGGCCCCCAATTCCAGATTTTCCCGCGCCATCAGGTTCGCAAAGATATGCCCCCCCTGGGGGACCAGGGCCATTCCTGAGCGCACACGTTCCCACGGCGAAACATGGGTCGATTCTTTCCCCAAATAGAGGATATTGCCTCTCCAGGCTTTGACGACCCCTAAAAGCGTCAGCAGCAGAGTACTCTTCCCTGCACCGTTGCGCCCCACGATAGCGACCCTTTCCCCTTCCTCGATGTGAAAGGAGACTTCTTCCAGGACGATTTTTTTGGAATATCCCGTTGAGAGATGATCAACGGACAGAAGGGGATGAGTCGATTTTCCCAAAGTTAGACCCCTAAATAAATCCGGACCACTTCTTCGTTCGCCAGGATCTCCGCCGGTCTCCCTTCGGCAATGATCTTTCCGAAGTTCAAGACGATCACCCAATCCGAGATGTCCATGACGGCCTCCATATTATGGTCGATGAGCAAGATCGTCTTCCCCCTGGAAACCAGGCCTCTGAGAAGGGATTTGAGGTGTTCAATCTGCTCGTCGGACAGCCCGGAGGCAGGCTCGTCCAATAGAAGGAATTCACCATCCGTAGCCAGCAGCCGACCGATGGAGACCAGTTTCTGGTCGCCCCAGGAGAGGTTCGCTACCCGCTCTCCAGCTTTCTCATGAAGTCCCAAAAAGTTGAGGATCTCTCGGGTTCGTTCCTCGATGGACCGTTCTTCCCGCCGCAGGATCGAGCGCGGGAGGAAGACACCCCACAGAGTCTCCCGGCGCTTCCCCGGCAAGCCGAGGAAGACATTGTCCCAGACGGAGAGCTGATTAAACAGGCCGAGATGCTGGAAGGTTCGGGCCATCCCCAGGGAAACGATTTCATGAGGCTTTCGCCGGACCAGCTCCTCGCCTTGAAACAGGATTCGGCCTTCGTCCGCGGTCAGGAACCCGGAGATCAGGTCGAACAGGGTGGTCTTGCCCGCTCCGTTGGGGCCGATAAGACTGGTCAGGCTCCCTTTCTCCACCCGAAAGGTCGCCCTCTCGACCGCATGAAGGCCGCCGAACGCTTTCGAGAGACCTTCCACCTTGAAAAAAGAGCCATCGCGGTTCATCGATGCATCGCCCCCGAGGTGATTCGCTCCGGCAACAACCCCCTGGGACGCAAGCGGAGGAAGATGATCATGAGCGCTCCGTACAGAACCTCCCGGATGGGAGATGCCACCGTGGTCGGGACATCGAAGAAGCGGAGCACCTCCGGAATGGAGATCAAAACGGCTGCCCCGATCACCGAACCGTATACGTTTCCGGATCCGCCAATAATGACCAGTGCCAGGATGAAAATCGATTCGTGAATGGTGAATGTAAAGGGATCGATGTAGGTGATCAGGCATGCATACAGCGCGCCTCCCACACTGGCAAGCATGGCACTGACCATGAAGATAGAAATCTTATACCGGCTCACATTCTTGCCGATAGAGGCTGCCGCGGCCTCATCCTCCCGAATGGCCCGCAGGACTTTCCCGTACGGGGACTCGCCCACGCGCCGGGCCACCCATAAACAAACCGCCAGGACTCCCAGCGTGAAAAGGGCATACTTGACGGGACCGAGAAAAGCGAACCCGAAGGCCCGGGGAGCAGGAATCTGGCGGATCCCGAAGGGGCCCCGGGTCAGACCGATCCAGTTGAGAAAAATGTTGTAGATGATGATCTGAAAGCCGAAAGAAGCGATCACATAGTAATCTCCTTTTAAGCGGAGAGTTGCCCAGGCCAGACCCCAGCTCACGAGGCCCGCCGCGGCCATGCCAACCAGAAGGGTGGAGAAAAAATTGAAACCATATTGGGTGAGCAAAATCGCTGCCGAATAGGCTCCAATCCCCATGAAGGCGGCCTGGGCCACGGAGAGGATACCCGTATAGCCCACGGAGAGGTTCAAGGAAATGGTAAGAACCCCGTAAACCGCAATCAGGCTGATCACGTAGACAAAATAGATCACGTTCTAACCCTCATACCGAGTCATCCGGTGGCCGAAGAAACCTCTCGGTCGAAAGAGAATGAACAAGACCAGTACACAGAAGGTAATGGTGTTCTTCCATTCTGAAGGAATCTGCCAGATCCCCACATTCTCCGCGATCCCGATCATGAGGCCGGCGAGGGCTGCCCCGCTGTAGGAGCCCACACCTCCGACGATCATCGCCACCGTGGCCACCAGAACGGCGTTGATGCCGATGGTCGGCTCCAAACCCTTATCCATAACGATGAACGCCGCCGCCACTGCCACGAGGGCCGAGCCGAGAAAAAAACTGACGAAACGGACTCTCTCGGTGGGAATGCCGATGATCGTTGCGCCCATCGGATCGTTTTCGACGGCGCGCATGGCCTTTCCGACCTTCGTATGACGCATGAAAAGGGCTATCCCGAGAAGGGCTGCCCCGGAGGTGATGATGGTGATGATATCCATCGGAGTAAACGTAAGGAGCCCAACGGGGATTCCGTTCTTTAAAAACTCCGGAATTTTCACGGTCCTCGGGTCACTTTTCCAGATCAATAGAATCATGTTCTGAAGGATGACGTAACCCCCGAAAGAACTGAGGAGCATTTCCATGGAACCGGCGCCCATTCTCCGGAGGGGAGAATAGATCACCCTCTCGGCCAGGACTCCCATCATCCCTGCCAACAGCATCGCTACCAGAATGGAAACCGGAAGCGGCCACCCCCATCTCATGGCGAACTGGTAGAGGAAATAGCCCGAGAAAACGTAAACGCTGGCATGCATGAAATGGAAGATCCTGGTCGGGGCAAAAATGGCGGTAAAACTGATCCCTAATAAGGCATAGAGGCTCCCTACGATAATGCCGTTGATCAGAAGCTGAAGAAAGAGCCAAAAAGCCATGCGTTTCCCTTCAAAGGCGGATCATCATGTATGACGACAGGATAAAAGCCCGGTTTCGTAGGGGCGATTCTGAATCGCCCCTACCCCAAGGATTTCCCGGGCGCCCAATCTCATTTCCATTTTACATCCACAAAAACGCCTTTTCGGAACTCACGGATAACTGCACCCGTCGTTGTGATACCGTCCTGATCAAAGGTCGTAGGGCCAGAGACACCCATCCAGCCTTTCAAAGAGCGGTAGAAGTCTCTAATTTCTGCCCCTGTCCTGGCCCCGCTTTTCAGGGCGGCAGCGTAAAGCATCATGGAGTCGTAGGTGAAAGCTGGAAAACTATAAGGCATAATGCCGAAACGTTCTTTATACCGCTTCCCAAACGCCTTCATCCGTTCTGTTCCGTTATCAGGGTCAAAGACGTAATCCGGAGCTTTCAGTCCTTCGATGGCATCACCGGCAATCTCGATCGTCATCGGGCCTGTCATTCCCGGACCGGATAGGAAAGGAGTCTTTAACCCTATTTGCTTGGCTTTCTTAAGGGCATACCCGAGCTCGGCTTCATGGGCAACCGTGAAAAGGAGGTCACACTGAGCGAACTTGATCTTGGTCAGATGGGTCGTAAAATCTGTCTCCCCCATGTTAATGATCTCGGTCGCAACGATCTTTCCACCATACTCTTTCTCGAAGATCTGCTTAAACGTCTCAGATACGAGCCGTCCATAATCATTGTTCACATGCATGATGGCTGCCGTCTTCGCCTTCATCCCCTTGACAGCATATTCCACCGTGATCGCCATCACGAGATCAGCCAGCGGATTCATACTGAAGAAATAAGGGCCGAGCTTCCTGAGAGGGACGCTCTGGGCGGCAGTGTTCATCAGGACAACGCCGTTCTCATGAGAAATTGGGCCTATGGACATCAATACTGGGGTGACGAGGCTCTCCACAATCGGGACCTTGTCGATATTCACCAGCTTGTTCATGGCCACGAGAGAGACCTTTGGATCAGCCTTTCCATCTTCCAGGATGATCCGGATCTTCTTTCCTCCGATCCACCCGCTCTTTTCCAGGTCTTCCAGGGCCACCTGGCTGCCGCGGATGAAGTACTCACCGTACTGGGGAATAGGACCCGTGACCGGCATCAACGCTCCATACTTGAACTCTTCTTGCGCCTGGGCGGAACTCGGAAGGCCACAGACGGTTAGAACGATGGCCATCGCCATCACCAGAGCCATTAATTGTGCGGAAAATAGACCGATCGATCTGCGTGTCTTCATGCTCTTCATCTTTTCCCTCCTTTTTTTTGACCCAGCTTGAATAGGACTGGATCCTTCGAGAATTAAGCCGTTGACCCTCTCTTCACCATGCCTTGCGCAAAACCTCTATGACATCGGTCACCGAACCGATGGGGCGAGGATTCTCCATCATTGGCGCCTCCCCCATCACAGCCTCCGCCAGCAAAGGGAAATCGGATTCCTTCACGCCTGCCTCCCGCAGACGTGAAGGACAGCCGAGTTCTTTGACCAGTCGCCGAACCGACTCAATCGCCGCCATGGCTGCCTGTTGGATGCTCAGTTTTTTTATATCGACGCCGGCTGCTTCAGCAACCTGGGCCAGGCGATCGGTCGCGGCCATCACGTTGAAATCCATCGCATGGGGAAGCATGATGCAGGAGGTCTGTCCATGGGGAACATTACAACGAGCGCCCAGTTGATGCCCGATGGCATGGCTGATCCCTGTCCCCACGCTCACATAACCGATGGTGGACATCCAGGCCGCGAACTGGCAATAGAGACGGACTTCCAAATTGTGGGGTTCCCGAATGGACCGAGGCAAATATTGAAAGAAATAGCGTAAGGCCTGGATACACAACGTATCCACCAACGGGTTGTGCTTGGTGGAATAAAGCCTCTCCACGGCATGGTCCACCGCGCGCATCCCTGTAGAAGCCCATAACCATGGGGGTGTGGAGACCGTAAGCTCCGGGTCAAGGATGACCACCTGTGGGATAAATGGAGGGGCCCTATAAATTTCTTTAACTCGACCTCCCTCGTCGGTAATCCCGAAGCCACTCGTAAATTCGCCACCCGAGAGGGTGGTCGTTACGGCGATGTGCGGGATAGGTTGCCCCCGGATCACCGTCTCTTGAGGGCCTTGCTTGCGATAGTCATCGAGTTGTTTCTCGGAAACGATACCTTCACTCAAGCATAACGCCACACCTTTCGCACCATCGACGGGGCTGCTCCCTCCCAGGCTCACCAGAACATCGGCCTTCGACTCCCGTCCATGGAAGGCCGCGGCGATGACATCGCGCCGGGGAACATGCTGGGATATGGGAAAATAGACTCCTGCCAGGCGCGGTCCGAGGACTTCCTGGACACGGGTAAGAAGATCCGTTTTCTTTGCCACCGTCGTGCCTGTGATCACGAAAGCTCGTTTTCTTCCCAGGCGATCGATCTCGTCAGCAAGTTGACTTACCGCTCCCTGTCCAAAAATCACCTTTTCCTGCGGCGGAAACATCAGGTTGCCGCTGATCCCAGGTGCAACTGCCATGGTACGCCCTCCTTCAGAGGAATAAACCTATCCAAACATATTTGAAATTTCTCCAGCTTTAGTCCCCTACCCCTTCGATGGGGGAGGGTTAGTGTGAGGGTGGACAAAACGAATTTGGTCCCCCCTCCTCTTAATCTCCTCCCACCAGGGGAGGAGAGATTCCTGGGCACAAATCTGAAATTGTTAGCGACAAAATCTCAGACTTCACTTTGTAAAAATCTGTCGTTACGGGAGACAAAACCGCATCATTTGCAGTTTGAGCAGGCTTGCTGTTTGCCGGGTAAAATCTCACTGCAATGTTTGCATTCGCTTCCCATCAACCTCACCTGCTCCACGGGTGATATTTGTCATCCCGGACTTGATCCGGGATCTCACCAAATCAGACCAAAAGGTGAGATGCTGAACCAAGTTCAGCATGACGTGAAAAAACCGTCTCAGGAGGAACCTCATCTGTCCCGGAGTGTCAGGGCCGGATTTTTAGAACCGACTGGTTGGTCTTTTTTTCGAAAGCAATTTACAAAATTCAAACTAAAATGTCAAGTATTATTTCGGTATTTCGGTATTATTTCGGCACTTGTATTATTTCGGCACTGGCTTTGTGTTATTTTGGCTTGGGGATTTCGGCCATAAGAATTCAATTTTATAAAGGTTACCTCCATTCCACGCTCAAGCCTGAAACCCTCTCGCCTATTCAAGAACCCCTTCTTCTAAGAGCTGGACGAACTCCTCATCGGAGAGACCAAGGATTTCAGTGCACACCGATGCGTTGTGTTCGCCTAAGCAAGGAGCGGCGGATCGAGGTCGACCAGGGGTCTTTGACAATCGGAAGGCGAAGTTCTCGTAACTGTGAGGTCCTATTTCACTGTGTTCAAGGACTTCATAGTGTTTTCGATGAAGGAGCTGCGGGTCGTGAGCCAGATCCTTTGCGTTCGCCACCACCGTTGCGGGAACGCCTCCTTTCCGCATCATCTCCACGATCTCCTCCGCCGGGTGATTCACGGTCCAGCTCTCCACGAATCGATCGAGTTCGTCCTCGTTTCGCTTTCTGTCAGGTAGCGTGGCAAATTTGGGGTCACCGGTCCATGGAGGATGGCCGATGATGCTGCAGAATCGTTGCCATTCTTCGTCCGTGGATACGGCGATGACGCACCACCTGTCCTCGCCCCGGCAACGATAGGCGCCGTGGGGCGCAGAATAGGGATCTCTGTTTTCGGGTCGCTTCGCCAATTTTCCGTTTACCTGGTAATCGAGAACCATCGATGTGAGAAAATCGACAGAAGATTCAACCTGGGAGTGGTCAAAGTATTGTCCCTTTCCGGTGCGTCTCCGGTACTCAAGAGCGGCAATAATGGCAATGGCCACATACCGGGCGCCCACATAATCGGTATAAGCGCTGTAGGGCACCGCGATTTCACCATCCCGGTACCCCATCGTTGCTCCAAAGCCTGCCAGTGCGGCCCCGTGCTGACCGAAACCTCTGTAGTCGCTGGAAGGACCGTACTGTCCCAGCATGTTCGTGCTCACCATGATCAGATCCGGTTTTACCTTCACTAACTCTTCGTAGTCGAGCCCCCACCTTTTCATAATAACAGGGCGATAGCTCTCGATGACCACATCGCTCCATTGCACGAGCCTTTTTGCAATCTCCACGGCCTTTGGAATCCAGAGATTCAGGCTCAGGCTATACTTCCCTGCGTTATAGGCATTAAAGAATCCCGAACGGTTAATTCCAGCCTTTTCGCCCATGTAGGGCGGGGTGATTCTGAGAACGTCCACATGGGTCTTGGATTCAACTTTTACGACCGTAGCCCCGTAATCCGCAAGAACTCTGCCTGCGGCAGGGCCTACCACGCTCGTCGAAAAATCAACAACCTTCAGATCCTCAAAAATTGTACATCGGTCCATCAGATCACCCCTTCCCTCCCCAAGGCCTGGATCTCCCCATCGGAGAGGCCAAGGTCTTTCCCATAGATCTCTCCATTATGCTCCCCGACCAGCGGGGCCCGGCGGTCCACTCTCCAGGAAACCGGACCGCTCTTGAAAGGCGCCCCCGGATAGGTTAAGCGGACATTCAGCTCCGGATCATCAACATTGACCCAGAAATCCCTGGCAGCCAGATGAGGGTCTTCCATAAGATCTGGAACCGTACTCACCGGACCCAGAAGAAACTGCATCCTCTGGGCTTCCCTGAAAAGCTCAGCCTTCGTCTTGGTCATAAAAAAACGTTCAAAAAAAGGTTCAAGCTTCCGAGCCATTTCATCCGAATAGGTGGAGGCATCAAAGCTCTCCCAATCGAAATTTTTCAGGAACTCATTCGACATGCCTTCCCTCTCCATCCATTCTACGAGTGCCCTTTGGCCCCTGGCACCGATATGACCGCCCAGGACCATAAAGATGACATAGCCGTCTTTACAAGGGTACACGAAACGCATCTTGTACGTGCCGTAATACCTGAAGTATCCCTGCCTTTCAAGAATCTTTCCGGTCATATCCCACGTGGCATGAGCCCCTATGGACTGCCACATGACACTCTCCGTGATGGAGACATCAACGTGCTGCCCCTCTCCTGTTTTTTGCCTGTGCCAGAAGGCAACCATGGACCCCATGGCGCCCTCCGCGCCGCCGTGGAGATAGGCCTGGGGGACCGAAATCCTCAGAGGGGCTTTGCCGACGGATCCGCAGAGCCACATATAGCCGGAGCCTGCCCAGCACACGATGTCAGGAGCATGGTAGTCCTTATCGGGGCCGGTTTGACCATAAGGGGTTATGGAAGTCATCACAACCCCGGGATTGACCTTCTGGAGGTCCTCATAGCCCAGGCCCTGTTCATTCAGATATCCCGGTTTGAAGGATTCGATGACAAAATCGGCGGATTGAACCAGCCTCCTGAAGAGCTTTCTCCCCTCTTCTCTTTCGAGATTCAGAGTGATGCTTTTCTTGCCGACGTTGAATGCGATCCAGGACAGGCTTCTGTTTGGGCCCGGGACGTCGTTCATGAATGGGCCAATGTTGCGCCCCCTGTCACCGTCAGGAGGTTCGATCTTAATGACCTCTGCCCCCAGACCTCCGAGGATCTTGCCGCACATATATCCCTTCTCGTCTGTGAGATCCAAAACCCGGTAAGGGCTGAGAAATGATTCTTTATTGCCAACATCATTCATGACCTTTCCCTTTCTCCCCTCGTAACTTCTATTGAATTACCTGTCCAACAAGATACTATCTTCCCAGGAGCATCATAATGAATAGGACTCCCGCTGTCCAAGAGAATTTCGGATGAACCCATCTCCCCGTTGCCATGGACCTACCTCCTTTCCACACATTTTTCGAGGACTCCGGTTTATCGGTGGATCTGTTACATGAGGGTATAGTACAAGATGGAATTGGTGTCAAGACATTCCTTCGGATGATAACAAGTGAGTCTTTATGGAACAGACACACAAAGATCTTGAAAAAATTGGCCCAAAGAAGAATAATGAGGTTTAAAGATCGAAAAACCTTTGTCGATCTTGGTTTATATGGAGGTAAAGTGGAACCGAGGTTCAATCTCTTTCTTGCGTGGAGGGCAGAATGAAACAGGAACTGGGAATCGCTATGATTGGATGCGGCCGCATCGGCATGACTCATCTCGAGGCTTTGATGGAAGTGAAGCGAAAAGAGGGGGGGATCCGTCTGGTGGCTGCTGCAGATCCGGAAGGGGATCGCGCAGAGCAGTGTGCACGGATTTTTGGGGCGGAGTTTCACTACAAGGATTATAGAGAAATCCTCGCCAATCGAGCGGTGGATGCCGTTGTGCTTGCGTTACCGAACCATCTTCACGCGCCGATCACCATCGAAGGAGCCAGGGCGGGTAAACATATCCTCGTTGAAAAACCCATGGCCATCAGTGCAGAGGAAGCCGATCAGATGGTGGCAGCCGCGGATGAGGCAAAGGTGAATCTCATGGTAGGTCAAAGCCGGCGCTACATCCAGGCCCTCTTTACGGCGTGGGAGAAAATCGATGAAATCGGAAAACCTTTTAGCTCAACCTATGTCTCATTAATGCGGGAAAAGGTGATGCCCATATACTGGAAGTCAAAAAGATGGAGTGGCCACCTGGTCTACAGCTCCCTGGGGTCCCATACGATGGACTACCTGCTCTGGCTTTTTAGAGGAAAGAAGGCCGTTCGCGTCTACTCGGAAGGATATTCGAATATGCCGGAATCCGAGGGATTTGATGAAGCCTCTGTGGTGATCGGGTTTGATGATGGCGCCATGGCGACGACCGCCCTTTCTCAGAATAATCCCGGTCCCCGCATCGAGCGAGTATCGGTCATCGGCACGAAGGGGACCATGCACATGGAGCATTTTTTCCTGCCCCCCTCTGGAGGAAAAGCCATGGTGGGGTCCTTCATCTCCAAATTGATTCTCAATGAGAAGGTGATCTGGGATGGGGTCCAGGAGGAAGGCCCCTTTACCCTCCAGATGAGAGAGTTTGTCAATTCCATTCGGGAGGGTCGGCATCCTCTCGCAGACGGACGGGACGTTCTCCATGTGATGCCGATCATCGAGGCTGCCGACCTCTCCGCCGAGCGGCACGAAGTCATTTGGCTGTGATTCAAGTCGAGAATGGAGCATGTAGCCCGATCCGGTGCTTTTATTCTTGACATGGGCGCGGCTTTTGTATAAATTTGTGTGCACCAAAATTGAAAGTTCCACGACAGGTCCAAAAAGTTTTCATCATAACTTTCAACCAATGACGGACAGGAGGGCGCCATGAAGAAAAGTCTTTGTCTGATCGTAACAGTATTACTTCTGTTTTTTTCTCTGTTGAGTGAAGCGATGAGCGCAGAAGTCCCGCAATACGGCGGCACCCTGACGATCCTTTACGCACGGGCAGTGAATACCTTTGATCTGCACAAGGATGTCGGTGCCGGAGCGATCCCTATCATCAACCATATCACCGAGAGTTTCATCGGGCTGGACGACCATGGCAATATGATCCCGATGTTGGCCACCGCCATGCCGAAGATTTCAAATGATGGTCTCGAATACACCTTCACCCTTCGAAAGGGGGTGAAGTTTCATGATGGAAGCGATTTTACGGCTGAGGATGTGAAGTTCACCTTTGACCGCGTACTCAACCCGGATGTCAGCACACAGAGCAAAAAAGTCGGAGAATTTATTGAAAGTGTGACCATTCTGGACCCCTATGGCGTTAAGATCCGCCTTAAGAAATCATGGGTCGATTTCCTTACCGTCATGGCTGAGGACAAGGTTTTCGACTTCATCAACGCTGCCTCTGTTAAGAAGCTTGGAAAGGATTTTGGCTCCAAGGGCCTCGTTGGCACGGGTCCGTTTAAGTTTGAGGAGTGGAAAAAGGGGTCCTCCGTCGTCATCGTCAAGAACCCGAGTTACTGGAAAAAGGGTGTCCCTTATCTGGATAAGATCGTATGGCGAGAGGTTTCGGAGGACACCACCCGAATACTGGCCTTCCTCTCCGGAGAGGGAGACGTGCTCCTTCAAGCCCCATTTAAAGAAGTAGCGGAGTTGAAAAAGAAGAAGAATGTGAAGATCCATGAGACGGAGAGTGGAGAGATCGTAGGGGTCTGGTTCAATACCCGAAAGCCTCCCATGAATGACAAAAAGATCAGACAGGCCCTCTCCATGGCCATCGATCGGAAAGCCATCATGGATTCGATCTACTATGGATTTGGAACCACGGCCCGCGGCTTTTTGCCAGCCTATTTCAAGGAATACCAGACAAAGCGAGACCCTTACAATGTCAAAGAGGCGCGCAGGCTCCTGGAGGAACAGGGTTACACAAAATCCAATCCTCTCAAGTTCGAGTTGATGTACCGGGCCGAGGAGTCCTTCCAGGAGGTGGCAACCCTCATCCAGGCGATGTGGAACCAAGTGAACGTCAATGTTGAATTGAAACCTGTTCAAGGAGCTGGCATTCAACAGTTGATTTTTGGAGAGGACCCTCCCTTCGGCGTCATGTGCATGAGGATCCTTGGAGGCATGTCCCTCTTTGATCACACCTTTCGAATGTACGCCAGCGGATCTTACCTCAATACAACGGGCGTGAACAAAAAAGGAGGCTACCAGAATCCAAGAATAGAAGAGTTACTGAACAGGGTGGTGGGCGAACTCGATAAGGAGAAGGCCAGGAAGATGCTGGAGGAGCTCTCGGAGATCATCTTCCTTGAAGATGTGCCGATAGCCCACATCGGCTCTCCTTCGAATATCGATGTCACCTATGATTATGTGAGAAACTGGTTCCCTGACGTGAGTGACTATAGCTGCCACGCCAATGTCTGGCTGGCAAAGAAGAAATGATCATTAAAGGGATTCACCGCAGAGGGCACTGAGGACCCTGGGTTCAAGAGTTCAGGGTTCGGAGGTTCAAGGTTGAAAAAAGGGAACCATCAGGGGTATTCACAACAGGGCGCAGAGATCGCAGAAGGATGTTTTCTCTTGTAGGGGCAGGCTTTACGCCTGCCCTCGGGCGGGTGCAAGACCCGCCCCTACAGGAGAATCGGCACGTTCACAATACGACAAGGGGCTTTTTATTTGGTGGTCTCCTACCCTTCGACAGGCTCAGGGCGATCGGTTTAACCCGACCATGGTGAGCTTGTCGAACCATGCGTCCTCGGCGTCTCTGTGGTGAACACTCCATATTGGGCGGAAATGTGATCGGATACATTATCAGACGATGTCTGTTTGCCATCCCTGTAGTCATCGTCAGCAGCATTCTCGCATTTCTCTTTATCCACGCCATTCCCGGAGATCCGGTGAAGGTGATGCTCGGGAATAATTATGATCCCCAGCTTGCCACCCACATCCGGCATAACCTACATCTGGATGAGCCATTGATCCCGCAATATCTGAAATGGATGAGTAATGCGATCCGGGGTGATTTTGGCAGGTCCTATGTAATGCAATCGGACGTTTCGGAACTTCTCCTGGAACGGGCTCCTACAACGGTTCTCCTGGCCATCGGCTCCATCCTGGTCGGGATGCTGATCGGAATCCCTGCGGGGATCATCTCTGCGACGAAGAAGGATACGCTTTTCGATACCCTGAGCAGGATCATCTCCATGATCGGAGTTTCCATGCCCGTTTTCTGGATCGGCCTTTTAATGCTGATCTGGATTGCCCTGAAGACAGGGCTTTTCCCGACGAGCGGAGGGATTGAAGAGTATGGGCTGAGGGGTATGGTACTGCCCTGTGTTTCCCTGGGAATCACGATGTCGGCCATTATCATGAGAATTACCCGGTCGAGCATGCTTGAAGAACTGCGCATGGACTATGTGCAAACAGCAAGGGCAAAAGGCCTCCATGAGAATGTCGTGGTCTACAAACACGTCTTGAAAAACGCCATCTCCCCGGTGATCACGATCATCGGTCTTCAACTGGGATATCTCCTTGGAGGAGCCGTTCTGACCGAAACGGTTTTTAATCTTCCGGGGCTGGGAAGGCTTTTCGTCAACGCCCTCCATTCCCTGGACTACCCTGTCGTCCAGGCCTGTTTCTTGCTCTTTGTCGGGGTGTTCGTCTTTGCCAATCTCATTGTGGATATCTGCTATGTTATTGTTGACCCCCGCATCAAACTTTGAGGGTTTTTTGTCAAACAGGATAGGTTATGTATGACGGCGGAAGTCTTTCCCGTTTTGTCATTCCGGGCTTGACTAAGCCTGCCCCGTACCCGATACGGGGGAATCCAGTCTTTTTCGCATTTTCACTTTCGTGGGGGTGATAGAACCATTCCCGAATCATTACTCTCTCTATAGTAGACTCGAATGAAAAAAAGGATACGGAAATCTTTCAGAAAGCCGATTGTGGCCATCGGTTCTATCACCGTTTTTGCCATGTTTCTTATCGCGGTGGCCGCGCCTCATATTGCTCCTTATCCGCCGGATGAGATTCAACTGAAGGACAGGCTTTTCGGTCCGACCATGAAGCACCCTCTCGGGACGGATCAATTCGGAAGAGACATGCTCAGCAGAATCATTTACGGCGCCCGCATTTCGCTCATCGTGGGCCTTGCAGGAACGACTATTGGTTTGATCCTGGGCTGCGCCATCGGCGTTAAGGCCGGGTATGCGGGAGGGTGGTGGGATGAGCTGTTGATGCGGGCGATGGATATCCTGATGTCATTTCCCTATCTCGTTCTGGGGATGGGACTGATGGCCATATTTGGGGCCAGCCTCAAGAATGTCATTGTGACCATTGGGATTATCTCCCTGCCCCGATTTGCAAGACTCATGAGAGGGGTCTGTCTCTCCCTCAGGGAGAGGGAATATGTGAAGGCCGGTCTCTCCCTGGGGGCTTCGGGTACTTACATCATCGTGCGCCATATTATCCCAAACTCAATGGCGCCGATGATCGTTCTCTATACTCTTTCGATTGCCACGGCCATCAATATGGAAGCCGCCCTGAGCTTTCTCGGCATGGGCGTTCCGCCTCCGACTGCCACCTGGGGTGGCCTGATCAGCGAAGGAAGATCCTTTATGCTGAAGGCCCCCTGGATCGCCACTTTTCCAGGCATCGCCATCAGTCTGACCGTTCTCGGATATAATCTCCTGGGAGATGCCCTGAGAGATATCACGGATGTCAAGTTAGACTGATCGACAGACCGACACGGATCGATCATGAAGATATGAATATCAAATCGTCACTTTTGGAAGGTGGAGGAAACAATGATTTCCTCTTTCTTGGACCGAGGCATCGCTTTTATCTGTGCTTCCCGAATAAGAGCTTCGGAATGCGCCAAGCCTCCTTCTTGATATAACAGCCGGACGGGTAGGCGAGTTCGGGTGTAGGTTGCCCCCCGACCCTCACTATGTTGCTTGATCCGAGCCTGCACATCTTTTGCTATCCCCGTGTAGAGCGACCCATCCCCGCAGCGGAGGATATAGACTGTCCAATCATTTCCCCCCTTTTTTTTCATCCCTTGGATCATTCTTAGGTATTTCGTCTCCACATCATTCTCCCCTCTGGATTAGAGCTTCATTACAGACAATTTTGGAGATTGGGTTATCAATCTTCAATTATCGTTGGTAAAATACTTCTTTTTTTGAATCTTTGGGAGCGTGGAGATCAGGAAGTGACCCTCGCTTTCTCTCTAACGACCCGCCTTCCATGTCAAATTCAACGCTATAGCACCTACAAGTCAATAGCAGGAACGATATTCATAAAAATAAGTTTGCTCGGCGGAGAGAACGATCTCAATAGTTTATGGTGTAATGACGTCTTGATCGGCAAGCGTCGCGACCCCGTTATCGTCCACCGCTCTCACTGTCAGTGTCATGGCACTGGACGTAACGTCCACCTGAACAAAATTATTCGCCCTTCGAAAGATCGAGCTGGCAGGATTCTTTTCGACATTTTTCTGTGCACCCAAAGGAGCGCCCCCACCCCCTGAAACGATTAAGGGAACATTTCGGTTTCAAATTCATATAGCAGCTTATTGAAGCTCGAAAAACTGCACGTTCATAGCAGACTTGCGCGAGCCCTGGCCCGGTCTTTCCATGAAGTTTAAGTCGCCATTGAGAGCCCTAATTCCTGATCCGGCTCTGTCGAGATTTCCATTTGGATTGCAGCCTGCCCCCCCAAAAACCCCAAAACGGCTGGATCGCGATGACTGTCCCGGAACCGCACTACCTTGTGGAATTGTCTCCCCCACAAGCGTGTTCTTATCACCCCCACCTATCTCCATTGATCAATGGAGCTGGTGGATGGAGAACCCACTTTCCATGCTTGCATCATATCGGCCACCTCTCCTCCAACGACGATAATTTTTATGTGCTTACGCGGGTAAGCCTGTATTATTGCGTCATCCGGTTTATCCAGATATTCTTTGGGCCATCCATAAGACAATTTCCCTTTTAAGTCCGGTCCGATGAAGCTCCTGTAATAGGTGGAATCTTTGAATCTTTTCATCGTAAGGGTTGCGCCTGACCAGATCCGTTCTTCCATATCCTGCTTGCTGAGGCCCTTTGACGAAAATAGCCTTGCCTTCGTTGGAGACATGAGTATCACCGCACCACTTGGCCACTCAAACTGTGCGATCGCCTGGCCAAGTTTCTCGATGCCTTCCATCCCTTCGAATATGTAGTTACCAACATGGCTCCATCCGCCATTGAATATGGTGATGATGCTTTCTTCACGCTTATACCCCTGACTCACATGGAGAGGCTCCCAGGGGCTTTTCTCCTCGTTCTCGGGAAAACAGAAGGTATAAGCGCTTACATTCCCCTGCGTGCCCATGAGGTTCTCACCCACCCTGCCACCGCCCAGACTATGGACAAATAATCTCAAAGCTCGGCCAATGGTGGCGTTGGCATGATTACCGGGGCCCAGCGCAAAGATTCCTGCATTCATGCCTATCTGATTTCGTATTGGCCCGTTAATAACCTGCATGAAGGAGAATGAATTGGTTGAAACGACCGTTGCTGCATTATCCCCTGAACCAAAGGCCTCTGCCGCAGCCAGGAGAACCGGCAGATATTCCGGTTTACAGCCTGCCATGACTCCGCTGATAGCCACTTTTTCTACAGTCACCTCAAAGGGTCCGGGCCACATCCTTTTTGTGACGACTTCATCAGGTTTATGACTGGTCCCCTTGAGCATTTGAGCGACCTTTTCTTCTGTCGGGATGATTATCGGGAGACCATCGGTCCACCCCGAATCATAAAAATACTTTTGAATCTGATCTTCTGTGCCTTCCATGGCAATGCGTGGCGGTCTCGCAGGTAAATGAGGGCCCGTCTTCATCTCCTGTTCCGTCAAAGGCATTGTCAGTGCTTTGAGGGTCGTATCTATAATCTCGGACATCTGCCTATCCGTAACGGTATCGAAAGCCAGTGGAACAGTTGCAATACGGACCATCGTACCCAGTCTCTCACACGTCGCTTGAGCACTACGGTGGAAAAAATCGAAGATGACAGTCACCCCGGGGATGCCCCTTTTCTCCAACCCCGCTGCCCATATCGCGGAAAACGTTGTCGTTGAACTCTGAGCTGTGCCAAAATAGATGAATCCATCGGCATTCTTTTGAACCTCGTCCCACAATGGTTTATCGTCGCTGCTGTAAGTGGTTTCTTTCTTTTTCTGAACAACCTTGGCATTTTGCCTGGTCAATGCCTCTGCCACTTTAGAGGCCAGACTGTCGATTGCTGGATCTTTCGGGGAGGCAAGCGTTATCATGTAGATCGTTTTGCCCTCTAACCCTGGCAAACGTGCCGCAAGCGGCACCAAATCTACTTGTGGCAGGTAACCGGCAGGATTTAATGCCTTAAATATCGGCTCCGCAGCAGGTTGAGCATGGAGGTCTAAAGACGGACCCGGTAGCATCACAACAAAACAGATTACGCAAAGTGCTTCTGCCATTTTTCTTGCCCTCATATCCATCCCTCCCCCATAAAGATTTCAATTTGCGAAGCCAAACCATATTTCTATGGTCGGACTTTTCACACCTCAGGAATGTATCATAGAGCATGTAGCGACAAAAAATGATAAGTACTTGCTTTTGGATGGGTTGAATATACGAAAAAGGGGGTAGTCTGTCAAGAAAAATCGACCACAAGATATTGGAGTGTCCTCCTCATCCATTCGAGCGCCAGCCCGGCACCAGGCTTGAGAAGCTAAGTTGAAGTCATCGCAGAAAGAGATCTCCCCTTAACTGCACTGAACAGAATTCGTCCCGGCAGAAAGTCAGTTCTGTAATGGGGTATTCCATTTCGGGTGAGCTACATTTGTTTGAAGAGATGAAGGTAGTTACGGCCAACGGTGAGGAGCTCCGGTCTGTCTTTCAGCTTCAATATCCCCCGTCCTGTGAGTGAACGACTCACTTTGTCTATCTTGGAAACATTCACGATGGTTCCCCGGTGTATCTGCCAGAATTGAGCGAGATCGAGCTCCTGGGCCAATTCTTTAATGCTCTTTTTAATAAGGGACTCCCCTTCTTTCGTGATGACCAGGGTGTATTTATCTTCGGCCTTGAAGTAGTCTGCCTCCTCTACGGGTATGAGGCGGACACTATCTTTTTCTTGTGTTTTAATCCAACGGAGGAAATCAGCCCCCCCTCGACCCGGCAACCTGGAAAGGACCTGCTCTACAACCTCAGCCAATCTTGCAGGGGGTTCAGTAGAAGAATCCAATTGGTTCTTGAGGCGTTGAACGGTTTGAACCAGTCTTTCTTCTGATATAGGTTTGAGGAGATAATCAACCGCTTCCCTCTCAAAGGCTTCTACCGCATATTGATCGAAAGCGGTCACAAATACGATCCGACAGAGCCCTGCGATTCTTTTTGCGACCTCCATGCCTGAGAGACCAGGCATCTTGATATCAAGAAACGCGATTTGGGGTCGTTTCGACTCCACTAATTCAATGGCTCCTCTACCGTTTTGGGCCTCGCCGCAAATCATGAGTTCCGGCCAAATCTTTGATAACATGGATTTGAGGTAGGTCCTCAACTCCTTCTCATCATCAGCAAGGATGGCTTTGTATATCATGCTTTGGCACCTCGATGATCGCCCTCACGCCATTTGGCCTGTTTTCTTCTACGATGAAATGCGCCTTCCCTCCATAAAGCAACTTAATGCGTTCTCTCACGTTTCCGATGCCCACCCCGGCTTTTTGAAAGGAAGAGAATCCATATCCCGTATCTGCGACTTCGATTCTAACGAGGTCTCCTTCTTCCGTGGCCTTTATGTTGATTTCCCCTCCCTCCATTTTGGGCTCAAGCCCGTGTTTCACGGCATTCTCTACCAGAGGCTGGAGCAACATCGGGGGAAAGGGATATTGCCGGATTGCGTCAGGAAGTTCGATCCTGAAATGAAGCCTTTCCCCCATCCTGATCTTTTGAATATTAAGATAAGCCTTGATCATCTCCATTTCCTGATCCAACGTGACCGGATCAGGGAACGTCCTTGACAGAGAGGTGCGCAGGTAGTGAATCAGATCGACGAGCATCGACTTGCCACTGGCCGGGTCTGTGTCGATCAAACTCAGAACATTGGAAAGGGTATTGAACAGGAAATGGGGCTCGATCTGTGCCTGAAGCAATCTCAGATTGGCTTCAAGGGCCTCTTTTTCGCTGGAAAGACGTTTAATCCTTTCCTGCTGTATCTCCCCCCTGCTGACCTTTAATCTTGCCTTGGTGAAGAAGAAGTAACTGGCAACACTGCCGAAGGTGATGGCAAGGATGATGGGCTGAAGCAGGCTGTTCTCCTGTTGATTAAGGGCGATGGAAAGAGTCTGCCGAACTGCAAAATAACCCATTTGCAGTCCAATCAGGGTTCCACTGGCAATCCCCATGATCACGATGAAAACCACAGAGGCCATTTTCTCTGGTTTGAATACCCAAAGTAAAATATGAATCATCGAGTAAACGGAGAACCCGAAAGACTGAGACACAATTAAGTTGATGACGAAGGACTTTGTGGTGATGCCCGTGAAGGTCAGGAACGCGGCGATTAAAGCGGATAGGATGATTGTATAGACCAAATCTTTAAAAACGTTTCCGGGATTGATATCATGCGTATCCATGGTCGGATTGCCTGGCCCTTTCTGTCTTGCCTTTAGGGGCTAAGAGCCAACAAAATGCTTAGAAGGTATACTTTAAACCGGTCATCCATTGATAATTTAGTAGACTCCCAGACTCTGTATTCTTGCCGCCTGCATTCAGAGTTCCGATAGAAAACAGCTCCAGATGATTACCCAGAGAGTATGACAGAACTGTCGTGAATTGGCCAGATCCGTCATCCAGATTCTGAGTCCAACGCATGGTGAGATCGATTTTGTTTTTGATATTATTCTGAGTATACTGGAGCAATGCATAATTCTTTCGCAGCAATCTTAGCCCCGTATTGACCGTTTGACCGAGGGCCTGTTTCCCCAATGCCGATACGATACCACCAGTGATTATGGCATTTGCCGCGTTGCCTCTCAGGGAATAGTACCTATCTGCCTCAGAATCGGTGTAGCCCGGGCTATTATAGGCATATTCAAGGTACAAGGTTCCGCTTCCCGCGAACGTATAGGAGCCTCCGAATAGGACAACCGGTTTCATGGTCGAATCGTTCTTATGGAGTTGTTGCATTGACGCCCCCAGCGGGGAAGCATCCTCCCTCGGGTATAGCGCGTCGCTCCCTTGAGTAATGACTCCTTCGCCATAGAGCACGATGGCATCGGAAACCGTCCATCCTCCAAAGAAGCCCAATGCATCTTGGGAGTCTTCCCTATGGGAGAAGATGATGGAGCCATAATTCTCCCGGCCGGTATAGTCTACCTTCAAGGCATACGTTTTTTCAAAAGGTGGCAGGCCATTAGGCCCATAAAAGATCTTCTCAAATGGATCCAGTCCATGGACTTTGTTCTGTCCTTCCCCCGTATTGGCGATGAAGGATAGGGTCCAGGAACTTTCCGGAATCCAGACCAACCGTCCGAAGTCCATGCCCGGTACTTCCACATAGGGGTTGCGACGACCATTATCCCTGAAAAAGGGATTGGAAGGCGAGAAAAGAAAGGCGGGGCCCCATTGCAGGTTTTCGCGGCCGTAAGATAGGAATACGTTCTGACGTATTTTCCATCTGGCCAACCCTTCATTAAGGTACCAATCCGCATTCCATTGTGATTCTCCCTTACGGTGGCCTTCTCGCCAAGCACTATAATCGAGTCTCATCCTGGGTTTGGCGCTCAGGTCCAGAGGGTCGATGTTGAGACGCAGATCCGGCCGTATCTCCAGATCCGCCAAATAGCGGGGAATTTGAAGAAAGTTGTTCCCTGGATTTTGACTTGAATCGGCGGGTTCCTGGATCATACCAAAGGCTAAAACCCTCAAATCGAACGAAAAGTGATCGGCCAATTTCTTCTGGATCATGGCAAGGCCCGTACTGCTATCCTCAGCGGCCAGACCTATCTCTGGCCACCCTCCCGAACCCACCATGAACAGGAGAACCGCTGCGAATAACCGCTTCTTCTTTAAGAGGCCTGGTCTCATTTTGGACGGGCCTACCTTGTCAGCAAGTTGAGGTTGAAGGTGGAATCAGGAACCTTCTTGATCAATACCTTGCCATAGTTCATGGCGGTGACATCTTCTTTTTGTACCGCACTCGTAATGACCATTTTGGAAATGAATTCTCGAGGCCTGCCATCCATCGTGATGCTGTTCTTATATTCAAATGTGGCGGTCTTAAACATCTTTCCTGAGACCGTGTAGAATTCAGCCTTTAGGCCCACGAGCCGCTCTTTGGATATCCAGTATTTGATCTTGTCATAGGTGGCCCTCTTATCCACGGCGGTTAAATCAAAAAGGTGGCAAGGCTCACCGTCTATCCTATCTTCCGAAGTGTGGGCGATATCATAATCACCCGCATAGTTGGTGGATGCGATGTCGCCATTGGCAGCGCCGCCCACCAGTTTTTGTCGGGGAGAGATCGGAACAGCTTTAGAGAGACCCGGCTTCGCAAACCACATGTTGCGGTCCAGCATCAACAGCTTTTGGCCTTTCACATTGGGTGGGGCGAGAAATTCTGCCAGCGAATTGAAACTACGAGCAGTTACTTTAATGGTTCTTTGTTGTTGGCGGCCTCCTTCGATGGAATCAATTGCGATCTCCCACTCTACCCCTTCCGCGTTGCCACGGGCTTCATCCGCTTTTGTGAGGATCTCTTTGGGACTCACGGCAGCATGAAGCGAGGGAAGGGAAAAGCCCAGACAAGACACAAGTGCAAAAGCGAACATCAGCAAATATCGTTTCGTGCGCCGGCAATTCATCATCTTCCTCCTTCACTCCGTTTTATACGTGACCCAGGGCGTCTACGACATTCTGTTTTGCCGCACGCCTCGCCGGGATGATGGCGGCAAATAGGGAGAGGAAAATCAGACAGAGCATCAGCACGACCAGGGCCTGAGGTACAAGGTCAACAACCAATGGCACAGGGGTGGAAATCCCTGGAGGTGTATAGGTCGGCGAGGAGGCTCGAATAATGGCCCACACACTCACATGAAGCACCACCCCTATGAAACTGCCAAAGAGGCCCAGCACGCCACCTTCCATCGCAAAGAGGAGCGATACACCTCTTCGCTTCAAGCCCAAGGCCCTCAGGGTTCCAATCTCCCTCGTTCTTTCCAGAACCGCCATACCCATCGTGTTTACCGTGCTCATCACAACGATGACTAAAACGATGGAAAAGAGGAACATGAAAATCATGTCAAACATCCCTCTCACCTTTGAATAGAATAAGGAGAGCTCGTTCCAGGTCTTCATCTCACAGGCAATGCCTGCATGGGTTAGCTTGGTGAGAAGGAGCGCACGTATCTTCTCGGTGCTTTCCCAAGAGTTCAGCAAGACCACGATCCTTTCAGCCATTTTCGTGTCAAGAAGGGACTGGGCGAAGTCAGATGTGAAGCGCATGTATTTGTCGTTAGTGGCATCGGAGCCTGAATCATAGACACCCATTACTTGTATATCCATCGCATTCATCTGCCCGCTGAGGGTCGTGGTCATCACAACTCCATCTTTGCCAGGAGTGAGGTTCAGATACCGTGCTAAATCCTGGGTGACCTCCACTCCATAGGGTTTCTTCTCATTGAGTCCCCCTCCTTTAACGGGTCTAAAATCAGCCCAAGCTCCTTTAATGGTCCTGTCATCCTGGGGAACGACTCCCTGGGCTATGAAAATGGTGGAGGTGATTCCATTTGAGACGATGCCCGTAACTTGGATCTGAGGTGTGGCCAAAATGACTTCCTTTTCTTCTGTGACCAGTTTTGTTATTTTATCGACTTCCGCTCTCGAAAACATATATCGCTCAGGATCAAGTTTTCCTTTCTCGAGCCAGCCGGCCTTGTAGATCGTGAGATGGCCCAATCCTTCGCCCCGAATGGCAGATTCTCTCAGTCCCCAATACATATTGCTGGTGTATCCGCGAAAGAGACTGATCGCTGTAAACCCCACACCGATCGCAAGCAACGTGACAAAAGACCGTCGCTTATTTCTTAGAATATTGCGGATAGCGAGCGTCATCCATTTTATCATCGCTTCATACCTCCGTCAACGATCCTTCCGTCCTCCAGACGCACCAGCCGCCTGACCTGATCGAGCAATCGCTGATCATGGGTTGAAAAGATAAAGGTGGTTCCCTCTTTTTCGTTCAGTTCTCGCATGAGACCAATGATTATTCGGGCGGTTTCTGTGTCCAGGTTCGCCGTGGGCTCATCAGCAATCACCAGAGAAGGATCATTCACGAAGGCTCTGGCAATGGCCACCCTTTGCTGCTGCCCTCCAGACATTTTGAAGGGACGGTGACGGACAAACTCACTCAGGCCAACTTCTTGCAGCCGGCTCAAGGCCTTTGCTTTAGCTTCTCCCAAAGATGCACCTCTGATTTGAAGAGGGAGCATCACATTCTCCAGGGCGGAAAGAACCGGGATCAGGTTAAAACCTTGAAAAATGAAACCGATCGCTTCATTGCGAAGCTCACTTCTCTCGTTATCAGACAGAGAACGAACTTCCTTGCCGGCAATCGCCAGGTCCCCAGTTGTAGGTTCATCAATAGCGCCAATCAGGTTCAGGAGCGTGGTCTTGCCGGAGCCCGATGGACCCCATATGGCAATAAACTCCCCTTTCTCTATTTGTAAATCGATTCCCTGGAGGGCATGCACTACTGTTTCACCCAAGAAGTAGTCTTTCTTTATGCATTGCATTTCGATGAGAGCCATGTCATCCCTCCTTTTCAAAGGTTGCAAACCATCCTTCTTTCTTCTAATCATTTTACCATTATCTTATATGACCAATCATGAATTATAAACCGTTTTGTGACGAAAGGGTCGATAAGGCGATAAAGGGGTAATCATAAGCATGAAAGGGTGAAACTCGATGGAATGAATAGGAAGAGATGACCCGGATCAAGAACCCTGACGCCAGGCCAATTCTGTCCGAACCGATCGGAAAGCTCCTCTGCCGGGCCGATGAGACTTAAAGAATCTCCACCTCCAGAACATCCCCTCCCTTTACGGAGAGAGCTTCTTTGATATTCCGGGAGGCAATCAACTCCATTTTACTCTCGGGGTAATCTTTGACCCCTGGAAAGACGATCGCCCCTTTTAATCGACCATTGATAAGCACCGGATAGCATTGGGCCCTGCAAAAGGAAGGGGCCTCCGGGATGATCTCCACCCCGAGAGTGGACTTTAGTTCCAGGAAGCTCTGAGAGTCTTTCAGATCACCGGTTTCCAAATTCAGCGTCCCCGGATAGGGGTCGATGTTCAGTTTTCGGATAAACTGCCTTCTGACCCAGGGAATCTGAGTGAAGGTTGAGCCGACCCGGAGTCCTTCGACGATCCTTCCGCGAATCTTAATTTTCGATCCTTTCTTTTTGATCACCCTCTCCAAAATTGGAATTTGGATATTGTTTGGGATTTGGTGCTTGGAGATTGGTGCTTCTGCAGCTTTGCCACTATCTTGTTACCATTTTGCATACAACTTTACTCATAAGCCCCTACGCCTCGTCCGGGACTTCACCCGGAAGAGGTGGCCCCTTCAGGGCAGTGTCCTTTTCGTAGGGTCGGCGACCCCGCCGACCGGACCGGCAGGCGGGGTCGCCTGCCCTACGTATAATCTGAAACCAAAAAAGATCGACAACTTTTTGTCGATGTGCATCGGCTAAGTCCCTAATGGTCAGGTTGTTCGATTATTTCTTGCTCTTCTACGAAGAGGGTAAATTCGATGAGGTTCTTAAAAATAAGTTCCGGCATCTCACTCTCAAGAAGGTCTAAGTGATCTTCCCCTGTTAACATCGCTACAGGAATTCCTCCGGCTCTCCTGGTGGCAATGACATCGTCTTCCGTATCACCCACGATGAGGCACTTTTCAACAGGGACCCTCATTCTTTTTGCGCACTCAATAATGGCGTCCGGGGCTGGTTTCCTATTCGCCACCTCCTTCGAGGTGACGATGGAATCGATAAACCTTTCAAGACCGAACCTTTTGAACCTGTCCCACTCACTCTCCGGCATGGATGTCCTTCCAGTGGCGATCCCGACCTTCAGGCCTCTGTCGATGAGACTTTTAAATAACTCGTTGATCCCCGGGAAAGGCCTTACCTCGGTCGCTTCAATCTTCAGGAAATGTTCCAATATCTCTCTTTTGCACCTTTCGACAAGGGACTCATCTGTTTGAGGAGGGAACACCATACGAAGCGTCTCCCCTAAATTTCCCCCCTTCTTTAGAGATTGAATGAGAAATTGCTGTGAGACAGGCTGTAAGTTGAACTGGCCTGTTCCCTTATTAAATACGGAGGTAAATGCCGAGAAAGTGTCAACCAGAGTGCCGTCGATATCAAAGATAACCCCCCTGATCTCTCTTCCATTTATGGATAGCATAGGTTATCGGTTATCCTTTCCTGAGCCTCTTCAACTACGTTCCAAGAAGGCCTTCACATAGTGTTCTTGCACACGATCCCGTCCTGGATGATCAGGGTAATCCTCCTCTGGTAATCCTGGAAAATGGCGATGTCAGTCAATGGATCGCCATCCACCAGGATCAGGTCCGCCAGCTTGCCCGCCGCGATCGTGCCCAGATCATGCTCCCGGCGGATGATCTCCGAGTTTACCTTAGTGACAGCCACAATGGCCCCCATGGGCCCCATGACTTTGGCCTTCAGTTCCAGCTCCAGGCCCTTCAGTTTCTGCATCGGTCCCAACAGGTCCGATCCTGAACCGATTTTCACCCCGAGCCTGTGTGCAATGGCCAAAGCCTCCAGGCCCTTCTCCCGGGCCTCGTTGATCTTTCTGAGGCTGTTCTCCGGCACCCCCAGGTCTTTGCCCTGGCGGGAGAGGGCCTCATAGGTGGCCAGCGTGGGCACCAGGTAGGCGCCGGCCTTCTTGATTGCCGCGGCGCCCACCTCGTCCAGCAGGTTGCCGTGCTCAATGGTCCTGATCCCAGCCTCAAGGCAGTTGAGGATGCTCCTCGTCGAATAGGTATGCGCCATCACGTATTTGCCGTGGGCCTCGGCCTCCCATACGGCGGCCCGAAGTTCCTCCAGACTGTATTGCGTCGATTCGATCTCATCTGCCGGCGACATGCAACCTCCCCCGGCGTGCACCTTGAGCTGATCGATGCCTTGTCTAAGCTGGTTGCGGGCCTGGCGCCGAACCTCATCGACCCCATCTGCCACGATCTTGGCCATGCCCACTAAGTTCATCTCCGGCTCGTGCCGTTCGGCCGGGAGACGGATATCACCATGGCCGCCGCTCTGAGACAGAGACTGGCCGCTCACAAAAAGTCTCGGCCCGGGGAAGAGACCCTGCCGGACGATCTCCCTAAAACCCGGGTCAGCCCCGCCAGCATCCCGCAGGGTAGTGAATCCCTGCTGGAGATCCTCGGCAAGAATCCTCAGGCTCAGAGCCACGATTTCGGAGGTGAAAAATCGCCGGTGCTGATCGGCGATGCGCGCATCCACGGCCCCGATATGCACGTGGGCATCGATCAACCCCGGCAGCAAGGTTCGCCCGCGGCAATCGAAAACCTCCGCGCTGGCAGGTAAGGCCCCGGGCTTGCCGATGAAGACTTCCTTGATTCGGTTGTCTTCGATCACCACCGATGCGTCTCCCATTGGTTCCGCGCCGGTACCGTCGATCAAGACTGCGTTGGTCAAGACTTTCAGACTCATAAGACACTCCTCCCTTTTCGGCTTCTCCCCTGGACCATGGATCTCATTTGAGCCAGCGGGCGAATTGAAACCGGCTGCGTTCATCTACGCCCATCATGTATTCCAGATCCTGATGCATTCCCTGTATCTCGTGCATGACAAACCAGGGCAACCAATAGGCCTGATCGATAACCTGTTGCTGGGCTCTGGAATAGAGTTCCTTCCGTTTGGCGGGATCCACCGAGTTTCTGGCATCGAGCAACCACTGCACCAGCTTCGGATCGTCGGCATAGACCGCTTGCGAGGCTGAAGGCACAAAATGCCAGGGCATGATGCCGTCAGCGTCGAAGATGCCATAGCTCCCGAAGCCCATAACGAAGATCCCGGTAAGTTTCCCGGAGCTGAGTATCTTCATCATCTGTCCAAGATTCGTCCGATAATCCTTGAAATTGAGCTTGATATTGAACTTCTCCAGATATCCGCCAGCAGCCTGGCTCACCTGGTACATGACATCGTTGGGGATCCAGCAATCGAGGGTGAAACCTTTTTCGAACCCAGCTTCTTTGAGCAGTGCCCTGGCCCGGTCCGGGTCATAAGCCCAGACCTTGATCGAAGGATCGGCGCCAAAGGCCTTGGGATTCATCGGGAGATCCAGAAGGTCGGCGTAATTGCCGAGGACATTCCTGATGATCGCCCCTCGATCGATGGCATGCCAGATGGCCCGTCTTACCCGCACGTCTGTCAGGGGGGACTGGGAGGCCCGCCCCGCAGCGTCGAATTGCCAGTAGTACACACGAAGGATCGGTCTGGAAACAACTTTAAGGTGCTTGCGCTGCTGAATGATCTCAACCTGATCCGGAGGGACGCGCAAAGCCACGTCCACGCCCCCGCTGATCAATTCGGCCAATCGAGTGGAGACCTCGGGGATGTAACGCACGGTCAGGTTCTTAATCTTCGGAATCCCCTTCTGCCAATAGTTTTCATTGGCGGTCAGGACCACCTTGATCCCATCCTCAAAGGAAACGACTTTGTAGGGACCCGTGCCCATTGCGTGCGTCTTGAGGTACACATCACCTTTTTCTTTCGACCAGGCCGGATCGTATGGAAAGAGAGAATTGAAGCGCTCCAAGACCAGGGGGTAAGGTTTCTCGGCGATGACGCGAAACGTCAGATCATCGATGACTTCGATTTTCTTTACCCAGGAAAAGTCTCCTCTGGCCATGGCTTTTTGCTGGGGATCCAGGACACGGTTCTCTATAGTGTAGCGGATGGACTCCGCGGTCAGGGGATTACCGTTATGGAATTTGACGCCAAGCCGGAGTTTAAACTCCCAGGTGGTATCATTGACGAGCTTCCACGAGGCCGCCAGATGGGGATGGAGACTTCCGTCATCAGGGTCACGACTCACCAGAGGATCCCAGATCTGGTAAGCCAGGTTGGCCATGGGCCTCGTAGGATTCTGATACCAGTCCAGGTTGCTGACGGGCGCATCGTCCGCTACCACCAAAGAATCCCTGGCCGCGAACGCGGCCGTTCCTCTTATCAGGACGGCCAGCAACAGACCGATGAAAACCTTTACTGAAATTCCGCTGACTCTCATCTCGCCATACCCCCTTTGATCCGTCCGAGTGATTGATGGTGATAGCCTGGCCCTGCCTGCTGTCAAGGTCTGATCATTATGTAGAATGTAGAAAATATGCTTCTTCAAAATCCCTCCCAACATCCCTTTGCCAAAGGGAGGGGTAACTTAGCCCCCCTTTGAAAAAGGGGGGTGTGGGGGGATTTTCATAGTTCGAGGGTGCCCTCCGGGCATGGGGCATTAGTCAGAAAATAGGGTTCTCGTTTAACGGTCACGGCAACGATGCCCGTATCGTCATTCGGTTAAGTCCTTCGGTTTAAGAAGTTCACGTAACCTTCTGCCCCCAAACGAAACGGGCTTCTTAACCGTAACCCTAACCCGAACACCCGGAGTACTTTCATGGTTCGTGGGTGCCCTCCAGGCATGGGTCACTTCTAAATCATTGCCGATGGACGCTTCGCCGGAGGCTGTTTGAGGTAACGCTCAAAGGCCTGTTCGATGCGCGAAAAGGCGTCCGCCCACGTGTGCCTGTAACTGAACATGTGAGTTTCGCCGGGGTAGGACAGGGCGGCAAAATCCTTGCCTCTTCTGACGCAGTCCGAGACGATGCGCTCCAGTTGCTGGTAGTCCACCCGCTCGTCAGCGGTGCCCATGAGGCTGAGAAGCGGCCGCTTGAGTTGATCGATAAAGTTCCGGGGCGAAGCCTCAAGCCAGGCCTGAGCATTCTCTGTGCCGGGCGGTCCGCCTAACCTCGTGTATGCGCCATACCAGGGCGCTCCCACCCATTGCTCTTCCCTCCACCTGACCCACTGGGCCCAGTCATAAACCCCGGCGACATTGACGCCAACGGAAAACGTCTCCGGGTACTTCGTCAACGCCCCCAGAGTCAAGTAACCGCCGTAGCTCAGGCCATAGACGGCGATGGCTTGGGAGTCCACGAAGCCCAGTCCTTTCAGAAAGCCGGCACCCGCGATCACGTCCTCCAGGTCTGTCACGCACAGCCCCATGAAGCTCCCTTCCTCGTAATCTCTTCCATAGCCGCAACTTCCCCGGTAGTCCACCGAGAGGATGACGAACCCCTTATGAAGCAGATACTGGTGGAAGGAATGAAAAACGGCATAGGGTCTCATCGGATTCCAGCCGTGGCACATCTGACGGGACATCCCTCCGTGTAAGAAGACAACTGCCGGATAGGAATTCTCGGGATCGAAGCCCTTGGGCAGGAACAAATCTCCATGGACAGGCGTTCCGTCTCTGCTCGGATAGGTCAGGTGAGTTGGCGCGGTGATGCTCTGCGGGCCAAACCGGGCTGGCATGGAGCGGCTGATCTGACGGGCAGGCCCCCCTTTGAACGGAAGCACCCAGATATCAGCGCTCTCGTACGGGCCGCAGTGGAGGTAGGCGATGGACCGTCCGTCCGGGGAGAAAGAGGCACAGCAGTCGGTTCCCGGCCCTTCGGTCAGAGGTTTCCAGGTTCGCAGCTCGAGATCGGCCAGCCAGAGTCTGCGTTGGTTCGGAGCGATCTGGCGATTGCTGGAGAAAACCGCAAAGCGCCCGTCTCGCGAACAACTGAGAAAATCACCCTGAAAAGCGGTGTCGTCGCCCGGCCCGTCGGCCAGCCGTATCAGGTCCCCGGTCTCCAGGTCCAGACAATGGACCTGGGGCCAATTCTCAGGAGTCAGAAAATAGAGAATACTTCGGCCACCGGGACGGACAACCGGCGTCAGTTCCCATTTCAATCCCTTGGCGGACTCCTCCACGACCAACTCTCGCTCGTGACCCGTTTTCAAATCCACCACACGATGCACCCGGCGCCTGCAGCAAGGATCCACGGAAGTGTAATGCAGTCGACCGGCGTCTATCCAGGCGAACGCGTTCTCATTGTCGGCCGAAGCAGTTCGCCAGATGACCTGGCCCGACAAGTCCACAACGGCCAGATCCCGCTGCCTGCCGTCGAGAATCGAGATGGCGATGAGAGATCCGTCCGGGGACCAGCGCAAACCGACGCCGTCACCGGAAGCCGGAACGACCCGGCCGGGTACGCGCAAGACGGTCAAGGACATGCCCGCGAAGTCAAAGACATGAGGAACTCCACCGAGGGAAAAAGCCAGCCTGGCTCCATCCGGCGACCACCGGGGCTCGTCGGCTTTGGTACCTCCTGATGTCAGCGGTCGCGCGGGATCTCCTGGCCGCGCGATCGAGATATCGCCTCCCTGTGCATAGGCCAACCGGCCGTCAGAGCCCCAGTCAAAGCCTCCCACGCTGTTCTGGCCCTGCGAGACCTGGAAGCAATCACCGCTCTCGACAAGAGCCGCCCAGAGATGAATGAGCCCACCATCGTCCCAGCGCCAGGCCAGCCATTTTCCGTCCCGTGACCATCTCGGGGCCTCCGGATGCCTGATCGCCAGGACGTCCTCAAGACTCAAGGGAGGGGCCGTCGCAGGGAGGCTCCTGGGCCGAAGCCCCGACTGCCAGAACCGGCGCCCGGCTTCTTCCGCCGCAGTTTGATTTTGGATTTTCATGATCGTCATAATGTATTATGATACACTCTTGTCCAAAATAAGCTTCTCACCGCAGAGGCGCAAAGGCCGCAGAGAAGTATTTTTTTGTTTGGCGGTGAGAGGCCGCCAAACAAAAAGCCTTCCGTCTTCTTATGACAGGACGACTGAGGGCCGCGATGGCTATAAAGAAATTTCAATCCTTCCCCGAAGGGATGCGGTTTCTGATCCAATCGCCGTCTCCCGCCTGCGTGGCCGTAGCCACTTCGTCGCGGCGAAGGCCCGATTGCATCAGAAAAAAAACCTCCCTCTGCGATCCCTGCGTCTCTGCGGTGAACCTGATTTCCAAAGAGGCCAACGTGAATCGAAAAGTCCAATGAAATCAACCCAAGCACCAACGACTTTTATCTAATTTGGACAGCAACGATTATGATAAGAACTTCCAATGGGACGGGCTGAATATAAGAAAGGAGAGGGTGGCTTGTCAAGGGGAGCCGATTGCAACATAAGGCACTTCCCTCCTCACACATTCGAGAGCTAACAAGGAAATGTTTCGATTTGATCTTGGTATCCGGAATTCCGCCTCGCCTCACTCCGGATACAATCTTAAACGATACAGAAACTCTTCGAACCCAGGAGAATGCAATTGTTTGGCAGAAACCCCACCCACGGAGGCCACTTTTTTTCAGCGCAAGCTGTCCCCAATTTTCCTGAACGAGATTCCGCCGGCACAAAAATAAGTAAGGATGTTGGCTGAGGTTTCACCAAAGATTGAGAAGAGGCATTCTATATAATCTGCTGATTTCCGATTGAAAGCGAGTCTAACGACAAAAATTGAGCGGCGCGTTGTTCAGCGTCCGTCTCGAATTTTATGGTTGGAATGGCAAGTTGGGCTGAACGCCTTGCGTGAAGCCAAACGGATTTCTGATCAAAAGACGTTGGGCAAGGTAAAACCTTGCCCAACCGCCACACTCTCTGCTACGGCCAACCCTTATTTACATATCACCTTTACGCTCGGCGGATCCTTTATGATAAGCGTGCCGCCCGACTCGACAACGAACCTCATCGAGACATCGAACTCCTCTCCCGGCTTCCCGCCTTTCCAGACTTCCCTGATGGACATGTGGCCGGTGCGCGGCGGTTTTACGACCCGATCCGGGGTCTTGCTTCCGTCGCCGCGTTCCCAGTGGTAGGAAATGTTGTCGGGCGCGAACCCCTTGAACGTCATGTAGGCAGTAAAGGCGATATCGACCGGGCATTTGCCGGTGTATTGCTGTTTGCTTGCTGATATGTCAATGAAGGCGAACTCCCTGACTTCCCCGTCGACACTGGCGGACCCGGAAGCGGTCGAAGATCCCAGATCAGCCTGCCCGCTTGCCTCGGCACTGACGCTCCCGGACCCCGAACCGCCGAAGGAGGAGATGACCCATTTCTCCTTCATTTGCTTCATGACGACAAAGCCGGTTGATTGGGGCGCAGACGCAAAGGTGTAAGCGACATTGAGTGTTGCCTCTTCTCCTTTCATGAACCCTCCCAGAACGTTATGGCTTTTCGGCTGGGTGAACATCGCGATGTAGCTGTCCAGTGCCTCTTTTTGCTGAAGACACTGGGCCATATCGGCAGGATCTGCTATCAATTTACAAATTTGCGTATGATCCTTACTGTAAGCGGCGTTGATAAATGCCATGTATGCCTTGCCAGGTTCTCCGCCTCCGTTCGGTAGCTTTATGCCGCCGTTGTAAGGATCCTTGAAAGCGGAACTCGCGAGATTCTCTGCGGCGATAACAGCGGAAACGCCAAAAGAAATCAAGCCGCATGCCAGTACTGCGAAAACCAAAGAGACAATCATTCTTCTGAACACGGAAAAGCAACCTGCTCTCATTTTTTCCCCCTTTCCGTAACTAGTATAACGTTTCATTAAAACATATACATTAAAAGCTTTGTGCAAAATTGAATTTTTTCCATCGGTGTACAACAGGAGAATCATTGATTTCTTTAATACCGAGAAGAATTCTATCTTTGAGTTCCTTCTTGGAAGTCACGCGAATATGTTTCAGAAAGGTTCT